>Ga0233431_1003298_pt1 | contig 19823 bp, 12 predicted proteins | sample SI_118_April2016_FD_179867 | JGI IMG/M metagenome (GOLD analysis project Ga0233431, IMG submission 179867) | Seawater microbial communities from Saanich Inlet, British Columbia, Canada - SI_118_April2016_200_MG | ecosystem: Environmental > Aquatic > Marine > Inlet | place: Canada: British... | reverse complement strand
TCCTCAGCTTCATGTAACTTGTTACCTTGCTACACGTGAGGTTCGGTTCTAGATTGTTGGTTAAACTTTATCTAGGTTGGATTAGCCAACTTATTCGTACCAGCTTCGCTTGGCACTCTCATAATTCACCTTTTCCTTTTTTTAATTTTGTAAAACCTTATTTTTTTGTTTAATTCATAAAATACATAAATTCTAAATACTAGCAATAAACGTGCCAATTATATAAAACCATGAATATTTGAACCTGAGAAGTAAATTTATGAATATCAAAACAAGAATCTATAGTGTATATAAAGTATACAATTGATTCCCCTTTTCTTTAAGAATCTGTTTAAAATCTTTTACTTTAGCTGCAAATTTTTCTCCAGTATAACCACCATCGAGTAGAATATTTTCAACACAACATAGATTATCTCTCGGCCACTTTCAAGAATTGGCTGTATCAGTTTAAACTGTTCTCTACTTAGGAAGTGTACATAAATAAATTAAACTATTTTTACAATGTATCATAGTGATATTCAAGAAATGAAACTCTTTGCATATTAGAAATATGTGAATAGTTTTATGACGCAGAAAATTGCTATGAGATGAAGTAAAAGCTTTAAGTTATTTGTTTATACTTCCTTACAGCACTTGGATATTTCATATGACTAATTCCATGTTCAATTATTAAAGAGGAACATAGAATTTTATATTAGAAAATAATCAAATGCTATTGGTAAAAAGATTTTAAACAGGTTCTTAGTAATTATATAATTGATATGTAATGAAATATTACACTATACAAAATACAAATAATATGATCACAACTGAGAAGAGGTCAGATGGAATTTTATAATACAAAATTTAAAAAGAGAAAAAATAATCTCTATTAAATGCTTTAGATTCAAGTCTTGATACTATTAGGATTTAAAAAATAGAAGCTAAAAACATGGCATGCTTCAGTTCATGCTGATGACATAAAAAAAATTATTTTCAGACACTGAGTTATTTAATAAATATCTTTAAAGATTATTGTCGCAGTATCAATAAACCTATTAATATCATTTTGGCTATGCTCTGATGAAACAAAGCTTAGTTCAAATTGAGATGGTGACATATAAATACCGTTTTCGAGCATTTTTCTAAAGAAAAGAGCAAATTTACCCGTATCACATTTTTTAACATCGTTTAAGTTTTCAGGAGCACTATTTACACCAAAGAAAATAGTAAATATACCTTCATACGATTTTAGGTATATATCAACACCATTTTTCCCGGCAAAACTGTTAATTTCATAATCTATCTCCTTCACAAAATCACTGATTCTCTGATACGGAGATGTTTCATTTAGCAATTTTATAGTTTTAATACCTGCACTTAAAGCAACAGGATTACCACTCAATGTGCCTGCCTGATAAACACTTCCTTCCGGTGCTAAATTTAACATTATATCTTTTCGTCCACCAAAAGCCGCCAACGACATCCCTCCCCCAATAATCTTACCCAAAGTCATCAAATCAGGTTTAACCCCGCAAATATCAGCATATGATGTAGCACCAAATCTAAAACCTGTAATAACTTCATCAAAAATTAGAAGACTTCCATAGCTTTGTGTAATCTCTCTTAATGCTTCAAGAAAGCCTTCTTTAGGGGTAATCAATCCCATATTCCCTGCAACAGGTTCAACAATTATACATGCTATTTCATCTCCACACTCTTTGAAAATTTTTCTTATAGAATCAAGATCATTATAAGGGGCTACAATAACATCAGATACAGCATTCTCCGGCACACCAGCAGAAGATGAAATTGAATTGGTAAGTAAACCGCTTCCGGATGCAACCAATAAATAATCAGCATGTCCATGATAACAGCCGTCAAACTTTAATATTTTTTCCCTTTTAGTAAATCCTCTGGCGAGTCTTACAGCACTCATTACAGCCTCTGTACCTGAATTAACAACCCTCACCATATCAATGCAATCCACAGCATTAACTAAAAGCTCAGCCATTGCTACTTCATTTGAATTACAGGTACCAAATGTAAGTCCGTTAGTAGCAGTATTTTTAACTGCCTCTAATACTTCTTTATTATTGTGCCCTAATATAAGCGGCCCCCAGGAAGAACAAAAATCCAGATACTTATTATCATCTGCATCGTATATAAATGCACCGTCACCTCTATTGATATAAATAGGAGCACTTCCAACAGCTTTAAATGCTCTTACAGGACTATTAACTCCCCCCGGAATAATATCAACAGCTTTGCTAAACAGTTCTTTAGAGTTTTCTATATTTAACATAAACAGATTACAAGTTATCAGGTTATCAGGTTTCAAGTTTCAAGTCTCTACTTATAAAGATCATTATACTGGTTCGCCCAATATGATATGACAATATCTGAACCAGCTCTAAAAATACTTGCTAAAGACTCTCTTGCCATTTCTTTCAGATCTCCATAACCTGCAGCGGCAGATGCATGTATCATAGAATACTCACCGCTAACATTAAAGGCAGCAATAGGCAGATGTGTCTTTTTTGTGAGTTTTGCTATAATGTCAAGATAAAATAACGAAGGCTTAACCATTAAAATATCAGCACCTTCTTTTTCATCAAAAATAGACTCTCTAATAGCCTGTCTGTAACAGTTGTAAGGTAACTGATAAGTTTTTCTATCTCCAAATGAAGCCGAGCAGTCTGAAGCTTCCCTAAAAGGACCGTACATCGAAGAAGCAAATTTAGTAGAATAACTCATAATAAGAGTATCTTCTAAATATGTTTCATCAAGGACTTCTCTAATAGCATGAACCTGCCCATCCATCATTGCACTTGGAGATACACAGTTTGCTCCTGCAGCGGCATGAGAAAGTGCTATTTTAGCTAACGCTTCGATTGTTTCATCATTTTTAATTGATCCGTCTCTACCAATAATTCCGCAATGTCCATGCGTAGTATATCCGCAAAGACAAACATCAGTACAAACCAATAAGTGAGGGAAGTTTGCTCTGATCATTTTTACCGCCCGCTGAACTGTACCTTCATCATCATGGGCATATGAACCGTCAAATGATTTAATTGAGGAATTCTCAACAACCCCAAAAATCATAACACCACCAATTCCTATTTTAGCTACACCTTCCAATGTTTTCTGCAGCATATCAACACTATATCTAAATTGTCCTGAAAGTGATTTAATAGGAATTTGCTTATTAGTACCATCTACAACAAAAACAGGCCATATAAATTTATCTGGAGAAGGTCTTGTACCACCAAACATTTTACGGGTATTTTCACTCTGTCTTAAACGACGCAGCCTTACTTTTGGATATGATGCCATTATAGCGTTACCTCTCTTAATTATTGATAAATTTTTAAAAATAAAATGGATCTATAATAATTAAATTATTTTAAAACTATATACTCAAAAAAACAATTAATTAATTAATATTTATACAGTTTTTGATTAAATATTATTAAAAAGTTGCATTTATATATATAATAGGCAGTGTAAATAAATTATTTTAATAAGTTATGTTACGCAAGAGCACTGTTTTTATTTCATTTAAAACGTAATTCAACTAGCAACACATTAATTATTTGAATATTCAACAATCAACACAGAATGTTCAATAATCAAGTTTAGTAAAACTATGAATATCTAATGATTAATATTATGTAAAAGAATATAACGTCGTTAATTAAACGTAGAGATTTTTCTAATGTGTTAAATAATAACAACCGTAGAATAAATGATAATTGAATGTTCATAACTGAATATTGACATAAGCTAGTGCATTTTGCATCCGCTTCCAGTGTTAAATATTAAATTACAAAGAAATTTTTGACTCAAGATTAATAATTTTAAACTTTCATAAAATATGGATAATATAAACTTAAAAACTTTTCCTATAAACCTTCAATTGGAAGGCAGAAAATGTCTGATTGTCGGTGGTGGAAAAGTAGCATCTAGAAAAATTGACAAATTACTGGATTCAAGTTCTGATATTACAGTAATATGTACAAAACCATCACAAAAAATAATAGAGCTTAGTGAAAGCAAAACTATTAATCTACTAAAGCGTAATTTTTATTTAGATGATATTATAGGATTTTTTCTAGTGTATGCTTCAACAAATGACAGAGCTTTAAATAATAAAATCCTTGATGCCTGCCATAAGCATAATATTTTATGCTGTGCTGTAGATGTCAACTGGAAAAAAGGCACATTTATCACGCCCGCATCATTTCATAATGATGGAATAACAGTATCTGTAGTTTCAGATGGAAAATCATGCAAATATACTAAGCATATTAAAAACCACTTAAAAAAGCATAATAATAAAATAAAAGAAATTGATCTAATGGTTATCGGAACAGACCATAGATATTTAGATACAAACGAAAGAGAAGCTTTCCATAATTTATGCAATAGTAATATAACAAAAGAAATGTTATCCAACATCCTAGGCATTCATGAATTTATGCTGATCAATACTTGTAATAGAGTTGAGTTGATAGCAGTTGCTTCTACGGATGAAATTACAAGAAAATTAGTATTAAAAATACTGAATTTTGATAATTTAAACAAATCAAAATATTATATCAAATATAGTGAAGAAGCATTCAGACATTTATCTTTTCTCGCAGCAGGTATTTATTCACAATTAATAGGTGAAAATCATATTACATATCAAGTAAAACAGGCCTTTGAGAATTCTGAAAAATTTAATATAACAGGATCAATGTTAAAAAACTGCATCGATACTTCTCTGGCAATAGCAAAAAAAATAAGAAATAGTACTGCACCGATAATTAAGCCTAAAGAAATTGAAGATCTCACTGTTTTATATCTCAATAAATACTTAAGTTCGACTAAAAAAACCAATATTGCTGTAATTGGTTCAGGACAGATAGGAGAGTTGATTATCAATAGATTAAAAGATTCTAATTCAAATCTATACTGGTTTTATCACAGCAGAAAACCATCTATTGACGGCGTTACTATATTGAATATGAATGATCTGGAAAGTTACAGCAATGAAATAGATATATTAATTACTGCTGTTTCTTCTGAAGCACCTATTTTAACAAAGAGAAATAGTTTTAATAAACTTGTAAAGGCTATAGATCTAGGGATTCCCAGAAATATATCTCAAGATTTTAGCGATAACATCATTAATATTGATGATTTAAAATATTGGTATAGAAAAAATATCTGCTCTATCGAAACTATCATAGATATCTGTGAAAAAATCTTTAAGGAAAATAAAAACAGTTATGAAAAAATCTTTAATAACTTTAAGAACTGGAGCAAGGGGCAGCAATCTATCCAGACTTCAATCTAAATTTGCAAAAGACAAACTGGAATCACTATTCCCATTTATAAATATAGAATTTAAATATTTAGAAACACCTGGAGATAGAGACAAAAATACCTCTCTACAAAATACACCGGATAATTTTTTTACTGAAGATTTAGACAGTGCTCTACTTAAAGAAAATTTGGACATAGCAATACATAGTGCAAAAGATATCCCATACCCAATAAATAATGGTTTAGACTGGTTTTGGCTGCCGTGGAATGAAGATCAACGGGACGTAGTTGTGGTCTGCTCAGAAAATGTATTACAAAAAAATAATCCTATTATTGGAACAAGCAGTGATCGTAGAGAAACTTATGCACTTACAAGATGGCCTAATGCAGTCATTAAACCTATCAGAGGAAATATTGAAGAAAGAATAAAACAGCTGGATGAATATAAATACGATATCATAATAACTGCGGCGGCGGCTTTAAACAGGCTAAGTTTAACAAACCGCATTTCTGAATATATCCCTTTGGAAGATTTAATGACACCGGAAGGACAAGGCTGTCTTGCTATTACATATAAGAAAGATAATGCTTTTATGAACTGTTTAAAACAGTATTTTCTGAAAGAAGTTATCATTGCAGGTGCTGGACCGGGATCATATAAGCTTGCATCACTTGCAACAATTGAAGCATTAAAAAATTGTGATATATGTCTTCATGACGCTCTTATAGATCCTGAATTATTAAATTTTCTTCCACCAGAAGCAGAATCTGTTTATGTAGGTAAACGAGAATATAAAGACAGTACAACGCAGGAATATATAAACAATGCACTTATAGATTATGCTAGACAGGGCAAAAAAGTCGTAAGACTAAAGGGTGGAGATCCGGGTATTTTTGCAAGAATAACAGAAGAAACCAAGTTGCTGGAAAAACACCATATTCCATTCAGGGTAATTCCAGGTATATCAAGTATGTCCGCCGCAACATCAACAACAGGATTGATACTGACAACAAGAGGTTTATCAAGAGGATTTAAAGTCGCAACATTAAGAATCAAAAAAAGTAAATATGCTGTTCAGTTATCAGATGAAGAATTGCATGATTTTCCATTTGTCTTCTTCATGTGCGTGTCGCAAATCGACGTTTTAACTCAATACCTTTTGGATAATAATTTTGCTTCATCTAAAACGCTATCTGTAGTTTTTGAAGCAGGCACAGATAGACAGAATATACTGCTCTCAACTATTGGTAATGCAGTAAACGATCTAAAAAATCATGATAATACAGAGGCAGGATTAATTATCGTAGGAGAAAGAGCAGACAGAGTTAATCTATTTAAACATTTCGGAGTATTTAAGCAGCAGAGAATCCTACTTACATGTAGTAAAACTCTTATAGATAAGGCTGCAGATTATGTTTCTAATTTTGGAGGATTACATGTAAACCGCCCTCTTATTACTCATACTATTCAGAAAAATAACAATTTGGAAGACCAAATAAAAAAAACAGATTGGCTTATTATAACATCACCTACATCCATAAAAGTTTTTATGGAGTTTATACAAAACAGTTCATATGATATTCGAAAGCTGCCAAAAATATTTGTCTGCGGAAAAGGTTCTGCAGAATACCTAAAAAAATATAATATTATCCCTGATGCTGTTGCCGAAAATGAATTTGGCAGCATAGGTATTATTCAAAGTTACAGTAAATTTATTAGTAAAACAGACAGAGTTTTAAGACTGCGTTCTGATATAGCTTCAAATGAAATAACTGATCAGCTAAAAAAAGACGGCATAAATATAACAGATGTAATTCTATATAAAAATGAGTATGTCTGCTATAAGGATAAGCCTAAATTTGACTCTGTAATTTTTGCCAGCTCTTCTGCTGTAAAATCATTTATTAAAAACTGGGGAGTTAATTCGCTAAAAGAAAAAACTGTAGTTGTAATAGGTTCTAAAACAAAATCAACTATACTGGATAATGCAATCGACTGTAAATTATTGGTTTCACCGATTGCCACTATTGAAAGCAGCATAAAACATTTAGCACTGGAAACAATTAAAACAGAACTGGTAAAAATGTTAAATGTTAAATGTTAAATGTTAAATGTTAAATGTTTGAAATCTAAAATCTAAAATTTGAAAGTGGTATAACTATGTTCACAAATTACATAAAAAAAATCCTTGCCGCCAGGATATATGATCTGGCTGTTGAAACACCGATAAATCACATGAAACTGATTAGTGAACAGTACAATAATAATATTTATGTAAAACGTGAAGATCTTCAGCCTATCCACTCATTTAAAATCAGAGGGGCTTATAATAAGATTACTAAATTATCTGATACTGATAAACAAAAAGGCATTATTGCAGCTTCTGCAGGCAATCATGCACAGGGCGTAGCTTTAGCGGCAAAGAAGAAAAAAATTAATGCTATAATAGTAATGCCAAAAACAACTCCGGAAATAAAAGTGAATGCAGTAAAATCTTTAGGAGCAAAAGTTGAACTGTTCGGTGATAATTTTGATGAAGCCTATGAGTATGCATGTAAACTTCAGAAAGAACATAAATATGTATTTATACATCCATATGATGATCAGGACGTAATTGCCGGACAAGGCACAATCGGCATGGAAATAGCAAGACAGGTAAGTGTTCCTCCTGAAGCAATATTTATTCCTGTAGGCGGCGGAGGCTTAATTGCAGGAATAGCATATTATATCAAATACCTTTGGCCTGAAGTAAAAATAATAGGAGTTGAGCCTGAAGATTCTGCATGTCTATCTAAATCATTGAAAAAAAACAGAAGAATTATATTAGATAATGTAGGAATTTTTGCCGATGGTGTAGCTGTTAAACAGATAGGAAAAGAGCCATATAAAGTGCTTAAAAAATACGTTGATGATGTTATCACAGTTAATACAGATGAAATATGTGCTGCAATAAAAGATCTCTTTAATGACAACAGGTCAATTGCAGAACCGGCAGGAGCATTAAGTATAGCCGGCTTAAAGAAATATATAGAAAAATATAATATAACGGACAAAAATTTACTGGCAATTGAAACAGGAGCTAATGTAAATTTCGATAGACTCAGACATATTGCAGAAAGATCTGAATTAGGAGAAAACAGAGAAGCTCTTTTTGCCGTAACAATAAAAGAAGAACCGGGCAGCTTTAAAAGCTTCTGCAGAACTTTGGCAAATTATAATATAACAGAATTTAATTATAGATATTCTGACAATAAAAAAGCAAATATTTTTGTAGGAATACAGCTATCTGATATTACACATAAAGAAGATATTATAAGCAAAATTAAAGAAAATCATTATTCAGTTATAGATTTATCTGATAATGAATTGGCTAAACTACATACCAGGCATATGGTCGGTGGACATTTAGGCAAAAATATGCATGAAGAAATTTTAAGGTTTCAATTTCCTGAACGTCCAGGCGCGCTTGCAGATTTTCTAAATCAAATGCAGAATAATTGGAATATCAGTATGTTTCATTATAGAAATCACGGCACAGATTACGGTAGAGTTTTTATGGGAATACAAGTTCCGCCTGAAGAGCAGAAGCTATTTAATAAATTTTTAAAACAGATAAACTATAACCATCACAGTGAAAAAAATAATCCTGTTTACGAGCTGTTTTTAAATTAAAATTTTCTATTTAAGTAATTGTAAAACTCATCAAAAGCTAGAATTTTATTTTTCTTTTTAAATAAAGTGTTTAAGCATGACTCGCGTCATGAACTCTGACACTACGAAACAATATTACCAGCTAATGTTAGAGTTCACGACGAGAGTCGTGTCTTTGTTCTAAAAGAAAATTTGGCTTTGCAATTAGATTTGTTAATATTGATATAAGAATAAACGAGGTTCAAAGTGTTAAAACGACTTCCTTTACGTTATAAATTAAATTTTTTTTACTGGAAAAAACATTATGTAGATCAATTGCATAAACATAGTAAAATAATAGAAACAGATAAAGGCCCCGTAGAATATTCTTTATTAGGCAATGGAAAAAATGTAATTGCCGCTATTCATGGAGCCCCGGGTAATTTTCACCAGTGTCATTATACTTTTTACGGTATTGATAAAAAAAAATATAAATTCCTCTCATGGTCTCGCCCAGGATATTTAGGAACTCCTTTAAAAAACAATGCCTCTGTTAATGATCAAACTGAACTCTTAGCAGCATTACTCGATGCACTGAATATTAAAAATGTTACGATTTCAGCCTTTTCATGCGGCGCACCCTATGGTATTAATTTTGCATTAAAATATCATGATCGTACAGATGCCTTAATTCTGGATTCACCGGTAGCTTATAAGCTAAAAATCACTTCAGTTAATATATTTATGAATCTAACTGATTCACTTCTTCTAACTGATATAGGTCAGTGGCTTACAGGACTATTCTATTCCTCTAATTTAAGAATGCCTCTTAAAATGTTAATATATCGTCTTGGTAAACTATCAAAAAAAGAACTTAAATGTACAACGAACCAACTACTTAAAAACCAATATAAATCCAATCTAATATACTATTCTATATTACAGGCTATTCAGCCATTTAGCCTTAATAAACAGGGCTACAATAATGATATAGCTATTTTTAGTAAATTAAAAGAATTACCTTTTCAAAAAGTTAAAACACCAACTTTAATAATACACGGAACTAAAGATAGTGATGTACCTATTGAGCACGGTGAATATCTAGCAGCACGTATCCCAAATGCAGAATTACTATCAATAGAAAACGCAACACATCTAACTCTGCTTACAGATGGGGAAAAAATATTAAATAAAAAAAATCACTTTCTTGAAAATGTTCTTGAGAAATAATTGTACTTGATGGTTGAAATAATTTTAATAATCAAAGTTACAAAACTGATATTAAATTTAAAGTTCATAGATTACTGACAAATAATAATTTCCTTAAAAATTACACACCCCTCCCCAAAATCTTCAAAATAAACTTTTCAATTAATCTTACACTGTGTAAGATTAGTTAAATGTTGATTATAAATGTGATACAAAAAAATATGACGATACTTCCACATTTTACGCACGAATAAAAGTTCTTTTTTTTATTTTAATAATGAAAAACAGGTATTGCAATTGATTTCTTTTCCCATTTAATGCTTTTGTTAGCGAATTAACAATGTTGGTGGTTTTGTGAATTTTAAACAACAGGATTTAGCATGTTAAGTATATACCAATTCAATAGTAAAAAGAGAAACTTTAAGAAATACATATATCTATTCCTTTGCATAATAGGTTTAGCAATAGTTATATTCGCCGTTTTAAAGCACATTCCATATGTCGATTTTGCAGGGTCTTTATTGATAATCGCAAGTGCTTTAATGTATGCATATTACATCACTAAAGAAAAATATCAATAATTAAGGATTTTAGATTAAATATTATGAAAAAGATTTATTTAGTAACTTTCACTATAATACCTATATTTTTTGCCTGCTCTTTAAATGCTTTAAACTTACAAACAAAGTGGTTTAATGGAAAAAAATATGTTTACTTAACTGATATAGCAAAATACTATGGAATGCATTTAGCAATAAATAAAAAATATGCAATTCTCTCGAGTAAATACTCTAATTTAAAATTTACCTATGATAGCAAAAAAGGAGAAATTAATAATACTCTAGTTTATTATCTTTATGCTCCTGCTTATATATCAGGGCACCCCATAATAAATGTAAAAGATTTCCGATATTTAATTGATCCTGTCATAAGAAATAAAGCACTTGCAAAGCAAAATATAAAAACCGTAGTTATTGATCCAGGACACGGAGGAAAAGACAGAGGTGCCAAAGGTAGATTCTCTAAAGAAAAAGATATTAATCTAAAAATTGCAAAAAAATTAGCAAATAAGTTATCAAACAGCGGTTTTAGAGTAATAATAACGCGAAATAAAGATGTATATAAAGGCTTAAATGCCAGACCTGCTATCGCCTCATATTACCATGGCGACATTTTTATTTCAATACACTGTAATTCAGCATCAAGAAATGTAAAAGGAATAGAAACATATATTTACCCTCCGGCAGGTACTCCTCCAACCAATTCTATTATAGCTTCACACACAAGGCATAACGGAGATTTATATGCTAAAAACAGTGCCAAATTAGGATATGAGATACAGAAAAGTCTAGTAAGATTAGGGGCTCCTGACAGAGGAGTTAAACATGCGAATTTTGCAGTTCTTAGATTATCTAAAACACCGGCTATTTTAATTGAAGTAGGTTTTATATCTACACCCTCAGAAGAAATACATTTGAGTTCAAATAGCTATCAGGAAAAACTGGCTGCAGCCATAACAAATGGAGTAATCCATTATAGACAAGCAGCACTGAAAGGTGCCTAAATAAAATACATTTCAAATCAACGAGATAATTTACCCGTAGCATCAAAAAAATAACTTCAATGAAATCCATAAGACATAAAATAATTTTTTCCTTAACTAATATATTGGCGTATGGAATATTTTTTCACTGCTATGATGTATTGGCTTTAGATTCATATACTGTTGCCGGATTTGATGCTAGATCAAACTCTTTTGAGCTAATTGGCGACAATATAATAGCAACAGGTAATTTTTTTATCAGACGCGACAATATGCTGCTTTATGCAGATAAAGCAGTTATTAATAAGACCAATAAAAATATTGAACTGTCAGGACATGTAAAATTTTATCAAATTTCAAGAGCAAGAAAAGAAATAGAATATTGGGATTTGGTCACTTTACAAAAGAATCCTTATGTTAAGTTGAAAGTTGTCGGCACGACTATGACACCTACTGGAAGGCAGTTATTAATTGTAGATGAAATTATACAAAACTTAACATGGTCTGGAAAAAGAACAATTGGTAATTTGGAGAGTGGAGTTTTTGAATTTGGTTCATTCAACACCAAATTAGGTAATTTGTATACTAAAGGAACTGAAGCTAAAAGATTTAAAAATGGCAAACTTGAAATTAAAAATGCTACATTTAGTTCTTTTCCAAGTTCTGCAAATGGTAATTCTATATTTAGCATAAAAAGTACAAAGTTAGTAGCAATTCCAGCTTCTGATACTGTGTCCACATCACTTAACAGCGAGACCGGTACTGATAGTAGAGACCTTTCTTCTTATAATAATTATCATATATGGGCTTATAACAATATATTTTATATTGCAGGTGTACCAGTAATGTGGCTGCCTGTAATCTACAAACCCCCACCTGGAAAAGTTGGACAATGGCGTTTATCTACAGGAAGTAACACAGAGTATGGTTATTACCTTCAAACTTCAAACTATTGGAATATTAAGGATTCCAACGGCATAAAAATAGATACATTAAATTTAATTGACTATTATCAGTACAGAGGTTTAGGTTTAGGTAATCGAACTAGGATGAGCACAGAAAATTCTAAATCAGAACTTTTCGTTTATGGAATAAATGATGAAAGAGCAAATTATTCAGTTCCTGATAATAGCCGATATAAAAATCTGGATGAGTTTAGATACTATGTGGATATTAAGAACAAAACACATATCACTGATCGCATGGATTTTAGAGGTAGAGTTGCAGCTTTAAGTGACTACTATTTTCTAAATGATTTTTTTGATGATGTATTCAGAGTAGACCCGCAACCATCTACTTATGCAAACTTAAATCAACAATTTACCTGGGGTACTTTAAGTTTAAGCGTACATCCTAAAGTTAACGATTTTTTCACAACAGTAGAAGAACTTCCAAAACTGGAATTAAATATACCAAGGCAGGAAATTTGGCATAATATATACTATCAAAGTGAAACAAATGCATCGTATCTGCAGACAAGGTGGAGTAAATTTAAGAAATCAAGAGCAGATATAGCCTCTGAAACGCATTCAACTTTTGCTAATTATGTTGAACCTGACGATTATCAATCGGCAAGATTTGATACAGTACATTTTGTATATTATCCTATGAAACTTGGTTGGCTAAATATATTACCTAGAGCAGGTTTTAGGTTTACTGCATATAGTAACAGTTCAAAAAGAGCTATCAGCGATTCAGAACTTGATTCATTAATTCAAGCATCAAAACCTGAATCAAACTATCCTGGAGCTGTAGTGAATTATGATGATAACGGAGGCTCTCTTGCAAGGTTTATACCTGAAGTAGGACTGCAGTTGAATACCAAAATGTACCGTACATGGAATAACGTTAAAAATGCTTACTGGGATATTGACGGAATCAGACATGTTATACAGCCTTATATTAATTACACTCTTCTATCTCCCAACCAAAATAGAGATCATATTTATTATTTTGATGATGTTGATCGTATCGACACTCAAAATTTTGTTAGAGTTGGTATTGAAAATAGATTACAGACAAGAAGAGGTGGCTGGAAAACTTCTCAGCTTTATACATGGGCATCAATGCAGAATTATTTTGACTTTCTTATAGATGCTAGGAATAGAAATAATATTGCTTCTGAAACTGATGAAAACTATTCTAACAACAAAATCTCGGATCATCTTGGTGATTTCGGAACTATATTAACAATTAATCCAACTGAAGATTTACAATTAACACTAAATTTATTAATTGACTCAGGTAAGCTTGCAAGCGGAGCCGTCTCTGAAGCATTTAGTTCAAGCAATCTACAGATGAATTATAATTTTGCTGATGGCTGGGGTATTTTCGGTAACTGGTATTACTCAAGATCAAATACAACTTCAGCATCTTACTCTATGGGAAGTGATTTATCTCAAATAGAAAGCGGTACATATTTCCAAAGGCAGTTTGGCGATGCATCATATGCCCAGACCGGGCTGAATTTTAAAATTAATGATAGAACATTTGGTCAGGCTTATATTGGATATGATTTCCAAAATTCAATGCTGCCTGATTTTAATATTAATTTAAATAGAGAACTACCCGGCAGCTTAATGCTGACTCTCAGTTATTATATAAGCAATAGAAAAAATACTGATGGATCAGGTGTATTTACAAATCAGGGAGTCAATGCATCGCTAAGTTTTACAAATACACCACACTATTCAATCGCACCAAAAACAAGCTTGCTTCCTGAATATATGGGGGGATCACCGCAGGGAGCTCCTGTAGTTGGAACACCGTTAAAACATAGTTAATTAAAAAAATGGAAAACGAAATAAAAAAAAGTAGATCTAGAATATTTGTTATCGCAGGTATAATACTTCTATTAACATCTATTCTAACAATAAGATTAGCATCGATAGAAATAATCAATAATGATAAATATTCTAAATCCATTAACACGCAAAGTATAAGAAGAATACGTGTACCTGCAGTGAGAGGAAGAATTGTTTCTTCTGACGGTCATATAATCGCAGATAATCTTCCAAGTTATAATATTGTTTTTCATTTAGCTGAAATGAGAGTCTATGGTGCAAGAAGCAGGTCAATTAATCACATTTATAAATGTGCACAGGATATAGCAGAAAAAATTCATAAAAAACTTAATCTAACCAAAAAAGATATTATTAAACAGATGAATCTGAAACCTGCGATGCCAATAACTGTTTTCTCTAATTTAACTACAAAAGAACTTGCCATAACTTCCGAAATATCACCGCCAATACCTGGAATGGAAATTATTATTATTCCAACAAGATACTATCCTGACGGAAAAGCCGCCAGCAATATCATAGGTTATACAGGTAAAGAAGATCCTGGAAGTGCCATCGACAGAAAGATTTTTTCATATTACATTCCTGACACTATAGGTCGTGCCGGTTTAGAAAAAGCTTTAGATAAAAAAATTAATATTGATATAGGATATAACGGATTAAGAGGTAAAGCAGGAAGTAAATTAGTTAGAGTAAATGTAAAAGGTTATGTGCATGATGATTTAGGTGTTAATATTGATCCGAGGAATGGAAACAGTGTAGTTCTAACAATTAATTGGAAAGCACAAAAAGCCGCAGAAAAAGTTTTGGAAGGAAAAAATGCCTCTCTCGTTTTATTAGATGCAAATACCGGTGCCGTTCTAGCTATGGCATCAGCTCCAACTTTCGACAGTAATTTATTTACTGATGGCATCTCAACTAAAAACTGGAAAAAGTTACTAAACAATCCTGAATATCCATTAATGAATAAACCACTTATGGCAACATATATGCCAGGATCAATAATCAAACCACTTGTAGCTCTAGCTGCATTAAAATCTGGGATAAATCCTAATAAGACAATTTACTGTGGTGGTGCAGCAAAAATAGGTAATTCAAGAATAAGATGTGCGGTTTGGAGACGTGGAGGTCACGGTAATGAGAATATGTATGATGCAATTAGAGATTCATGTAATGTTTACTTTGTTGAAACGGGATTAAAACTTGGTTTAGACAGATTATCTGAAATTTACAGCGCTGCAGGAATAGGTAGAGATACCGGCATTGGTCTTCCTGAGCGCTCTGGTGTTTTGCCAACAAGAAAACTTAATAGAAAAATATACGGTCGTAGTTGGAATAGCTTTGATACCGGCTTGATTTCGATCGGACAGGGTCTAATTTCTATTACCCCTATTCAAGCAGCAGTTTATACAGCAGCAATAGCTAACGGAGGAACTGTATGGAAACCATATTTAGTAAAAACAGTATTAAACTTTAACAATAAACCTCTTCATAAGACAAAGCCTCAGCTCGTTGACAGACTTCCTGTATCTAAGAAAATGATAGATGAAGTGCAGCAGGGAATGTATGAAGAAGTTAATGCTTCTAACGGCGGCGGTAAAAGAGCAAAAAATGATGTGATAACTTTGTATGGAAAAACTGGTACTGCCCAAAAAGGCCCTCGTAATAAAAGAACACGAGATACATGGTTTATAGGATTTGGTAAATATAAGGATAAATTATATGCAATTGCAATTTCAGTAAATGGTGGAATATATGGTGGAAGCACAAATGCCCCGATGGTTAAAAAATTCTTTGAATTATGGCTTTCACAGAAATCATTAGATAAAACCTAACCCAGCCGAGCTGGAAGTGGTTGGTGGCTAGTGGTTAGGGGCTGGTGTTTCCGCCTTCGCCAAGGCTTTGGTGGATAAATCGTGAACTGTAATCCGTAAACCGACCCCCCGTATAACTTTTAAAGGCCAATAACCAAATGCTGGAAATTTAAATATATAAACTCTTGCCAGAAATACTCAAGACTTCACAATTAAAAAGTTAATAATCCATGCCACACAAAAGCTTAGTTTCACATTGAAAATTCTTTTAAAAAATACACATAGTGTGTGTGATGGCTTGGAGTTGGTGGCTTGTGGTTAGCAGTTGAAGATTTACATAAAATTATTAATTATTAACTCTTAATTTTTAATTAATAAATGAGATATTGTTTTTTTATATAATAAGGTCTAAAATAACCAGATATCTGAAATTTGGGATAATCACGTATTTAAGTGAAAAGTTTAAAAAGTAGCATAAACAAAAAGGGGAGGATTTTAATACGGCTACTCATAAAAGAACTATTAAGTAGTAAGCTTGATTGGGGATAAGTTCTTAGCTTTCCATTCGTCTATAATAATAAAGAAACATTATCTAGGGTGAAAAATTAATGTTTAAATATATTAAAGCTCTGTATGCTCCTCCCATGCACAAAGAACTCATGGATAAAGGAGAAATTGATAAGGCATATAAAAAGTATAGATTACGCCTATTTCTAACAGCCTATGTTGGATATTTGGCTTATTATTTTGTGAGAAGTACTCTGGCACTGGCAAAACCGACTTTGATGGGAGTAAAAGATCCAAATGCAGTACATACAATAACCGGTGTAACACAGCATTTTAGTATGTCAGAAGTAGGTTTTCTCGGTGCAGCACTTGCAGTAGCGTACGGTTTAAGTAAATTTTTGATGGGAAATCTTTCAGATAGAAGCAATCCGCGAATATTTTTAGCAACAGGTCTTTTGCTGTCAGCCGTAATAAATATTATATTTGCCAACGTATTTACATTTTCAATAATGCTTGTTCTGATGTTCTTTAATGGATGGGCTCAGGGTATGGGCTGGCCTCCATGCGGTAGAATTATGACACACTGGTTTTCTGATGGAGAACGCGGTACTAAAATGTCAATATGGAATACCGCACATAATGTTGGTGCAGGAATGTTAGGACCGATTGTCACATTAGGACTAATAATTTTTGGTTATCAATATATTGGAATTTTTTATACACCTGCAATAATTTCTATTGTAATAGCAATTGGTGTCCTTATTTTTGGTAAAGATACTCCGCAGTCAGTAGGACTTCCGCCAATAGAAGAGTATATGGACGACTATCCTGCAAAGGAAGTTGAACATGATATAGATAATAGAGAAATTGAGCTTACGGGTAAAGAAATATTTTTTAAGTATGTCTTAAATAACAAATATGTCTGGTTCATTGCCATTGCGAATGCATTTGTTTACTGTGTAAGATATGGTGTTTTAAACTGGGCTCCTACTTATCTTGAGCAGGTAAAACACTTTTCACCTGGTAACGCAAGATGGGCATTTGCTGTGTTTGAGTTTGCTGCAATACCGGGTACTATTCTTGTTGGCTGGATGTCAGATAAGCTTTTTTCCGGACGAAGAGCACCAATGAGTATTTTCTGTATGATTGGTGTATTTATCTTTCTACTGCTTTACTGGTTCGATCCTCCTGGACATGAACTTCTAGATATATTCTATCTTGGTGCAATCGGCTTTCTAATTTATGGACCTGTCATGCTGATTGGAGTTAGTGCACTTGACCTTGTCCCTAAAAAAGCAGCCGGAACATCAGCAGGGTTCACTGGACTGTTCGGCTATTTTATAGGAACTATGTGTGCAGAGGCTGTTCTCGGTATGATTGTACAGTATTATGACTGGAATGGTGGTTTTATTATGCTATCAGCTGCTTGTCTTTTATCTATAGTCTTCCTGGCACTCACATGGAATGTTCACGACAGATCTAAATACGATACACATCATGAGCATGCGTAAATAAATAGTGCTGAGTTTTGAGTTCTAAGTTTTGAGTTGAAGAGTCTAAAAATTTTAACACTCAAAGCTTAGGATTCTATATTTAATCTAAACATAAAATAAACCATTTATTGATCAACAGAGGAATAAATAATGAAGTTAATAAAATTGCTATTACTCTCAATTTTATCAGTTTTTATTTTTGCAGGCTGTACAACAAATAAGAATCAGAAAAAAGATTTAAATAACCATAAAATGAAAAATGAAAAACCAATAATAATTGCTCACCGAGGCGCAAGCGCCTACCTCCCGGAACACACACTTTTAGCTAAAGTAATGGCATATGCACAAGGTGCTAATTATCTGGAACAGGATGTATCTATGACAAAAGACGGTCATATTATTGTGATGCATGATATTTTCCTTGATACTGATACGGACGTAAAGAAAAAATTTCCGGACAAAGCAGAAAAAGATGGAAAATATCATATTGCAGATTTTACCCTCAAACAAATAAAAGAACTTTCTGTTCATGAAAGAACAAATGCAGATGGAAAAGCTGTCTTTCCGGATCGCTTTCCTGAAACAGATGCACTTAATCTAAAAGTACCTACTCTTCAACAGGAAATTATTTTAATACAAGGACTAAATAAAAGTACAGGACATAACACAGGGATTTATGTCGAACTTAAAAAACCATGGATCTACCCTGACCATGGAAAAGCCTTTGCTAAAAAAGTTTTAGCTATTCTAAATAAATACGGATACAACAGCGAAGATTCAAACTGTTATATACAATGCTTTGATCCTTATTTATTAAAATATATGAAAAATGAATTACATACTAAACTTAAATTAATACAGTTAATAGGTCTAAATTCCTGGAAAGAAACACCAGGTGTTGATTATAACAAAATGTTAACTAAGCAGGGTCTAAAAGAAATATCAAAATATGCTTATGGTATTGGTCCTGATATATGCCAGCTTTTTACTAATTATGGTAAATCACCTAATTTAAAAATCAATAATGTAGCAAAATGGGCTCATGAAACAGGTCTTAAAGTTCATCCTTATACTCTAAGAAAAGATTCACTTCCAAAAGGTTTGACATATGATGAAGTCTGTAATGATCTATTTAAAAAAGCTAAAGTAGACGGTATGTTCACTGATTATCCTGATTTAGGTGTGAAGTATATAAATAAAAACTTTAAATAGAGATTCAAAGTAATTTTTATTTCATTACCTCAGCAATCATTATTTAGAGGTAATGGAATTTTATCCTTTTTGGAGTGCGAACGCTCTGCTTTCGCTTTGTTTTTAGACAGTTCTACTGCCGATAATGTTTGAATACTATATGCTTTAATAGTGTAAGATTTATTAAGAAAATTATATTCATATAATAATACCTCATGTTACGCGATCACTATTTTTTCTAGCTGAAAGTAGTTATTTAGCTGTCAAGATCCTGGGAGTTGAATATTCAACCTTCAATGATCAATATCGAATACTCAATAAAAACAAATATAACGAAAT
>Ga0233431_1003297_pt1 | contig 19831 bp, 17 predicted proteins | sample SI_118_April2016_FD_179867 | JGI IMG/M metagenome (GOLD analysis project Ga0233431, IMG submission 179867) | Seawater microbial communities from Saanich Inlet, British Columbia, Canada - SI_118_April2016_200_MG | ecosystem: Environmental > Aquatic > Marine > Inlet | place: Canada: British... | reverse complement strand
ATTGTTCCTGCGTCAGCAGCCCTTGCTTGACGATCTCTTCGGCGGTAATCGGTTCGTCATGGCCGCCGGGGCCGGAGGCCTTGGTCGTCGGCGTCAAAATCGTTTTCGGCAGCTTCACGTTTTTAACCATGCCGTCGGGCAATTCCTGGCCGTAAACCACCCTTTCGCCGCGCGCGTACATGGTCCAGATCGCGGTGTCGGTGGCGCCCGTCAGATAATCGCGCACCACCATCTCGACCGGCAGCATGTTCAGTTTTTTGCCGACGACGACGTTGGGATCGGGATAATCAACCACGTGATTGGCGCAGATATCGGCGGTTTTTTCGAACCAGAAACGGGCCGTCTGATTGAGAACCTGTCCCTTATAAGGGACGGACGCCAGAACCTGATCAAAGGCCGACTGACGGTCGGTGGCGACCATAATGCGCCGTCCGTCCGGCAAATCGTACGAATCGCGCACTTTTCCCCGTTCGAATTTTGGGAATTGCTTGAATTCGGCGTCGATTAAGCGGGCGTCTAGAAGTTCCTGGATTTCCGGTGCGGTCATGGCTGATTTCCATAAATGGATGGGCAAATAAGGCGCGGAGTATAGAAAGTCCGCGCTCAATTGCCAGCCCAAATTCAACGCCCCGGTATTTGCAAAATTCGGGGCTTGATTTCCAACCGGGGATGGAGTTAATTGCGCGCCGCAATGCGGTCGGCGAGGGGGATTTTCGCTTAAAAGGCAACCGGCCACGGACAACGGGCAACGGGCGACACGCTCGCCAAAAAAATAAAAGTAGGAAAGACGCGAATGGAATCCAAGAAATCCACTGCGTGGTCGGTGTTCGGCCTGCGCGCGGCGGCGATTATGATGATCTGGATCGTCCTCTACGGGTGGGCCTCCCTGGCCACTTAGAATATTTCCGTTAAAACAAAATCCGACGCTTGAAGCGCCTGGTGCGCGCAATGCATAGTGCCCCCTTCAACATATGAAGGGACCTTCGGACTATGGTGGGATCGGTTGACCAACCCGCTTTGTCGCCACGGGACCTGATGGACCCGCAAATGGCGGCTGCCATGGACAAGATGGCCGAAATTGCGGCCTCGCTGGGCGAAATGCCGGCAACCCCCGACTTCGAACAGCAGCGCGCGCGCATGCTGGCGGAAAAGGCCTACTGGAACGAAGATCCGGTACCGGTCGCCGCATGTGCGGACATCTCCGTGCGCGGGCCGTTTCGCGATATTCCGGTGCGCATCTATCGACCCAGCCACCTCGTTCCGCTTAACGCCATCGTTCATTTTCACGGCGGCGGCTGGGTTAAGGGCAGCCTCGATAGCCATGACCGGGTAGGTCGGGTGCTGGCCAACGAAAGCGGCGCGGTGGTTCTTTCGGTCGATTACGCGCTGTCGCCGGAACGCAAATTCCCGGAACCATTGGACGAATGCGTGGCCGCTGTCTGCGCCGTCGCCGAAGCGGCAAAACCACTTGGGATCAACGGATCGCGGCTGATTCTCTCGGGCGATTCGGCGGGCGGCAATCTGGCCTTGGCCTCGGCCCTCGATTTGCGCGAAAGCCGCCCCGGCCTGATCGCGGGCTTGCTTCTTTTGTACGGCGTGTTCGACTGCGATTTCGATACCGCGTCCTACCACGCCTTCGGCGGTGGTGAGTTCGGCTTAACCCGCGACGACATGATGGCCTACTGGCGGACCTATATTCCCGACGGCGTCGATCCGACAACCCCGCGCGCGTCCGTCCTGCGCGCCGATCTGCGCGGCCTGCCGCCGACCCATCTTTGCGCAGCGGGCGTCGACGTTCTCAGGGACGAAACGCTGGATATGAACGAACGCATGCAGGCCGCCGGCGTTGCAACCGAACTGAAGCGCTATAAAGGCGTCTGCCACGGATTCGCGGGCCTCGGACGCATGGTCGACGCGAGCGACGACGCCATTAAAAACGCCGCCGCCTTCGCGCGAACACGATTCGAGGGTTAGTGGATATCGGCCTGCTTCTTGAAGGCCTCTCGTAGCACGTCAACGGAGAACCCCGGCTTTTGCGAGGCGCCGATGACGACGGCTTCCTTGCGGGCGATCATGGCCGCCGTTTCCGGCACTTGGCGGGCGACGTCGTGCGGAATGACGACCGCGCCATGCATATCGGCATGGATCAGATCATCGGTGCTGACATCCATGCCGGCGACCGTCACGTCCACATCGTAATCCACGGCGTGGACATAGGCGTGCGACGGCTTGATGGAGCCCGATATGAACTGGAACCCTTCGGCGCAATCGGGAATATCGCGCACGCATCCGTCGGTAATCACGCCCAGCGATCCAAGTCCCTTATGCACGTTGGACTGAACCTCGCCCCAGAACGATCCGAAGCCCTTGATCGGGTCCAGATCCTGAATGACGATGATTGTGGGCCGCGGCCCCTGCTCGACATACTCGTAATATTCGATGCGCGTCGCTGCGACTTCCTCAGCCGGTGCGCTGGGCGGGTGCATGGCGCGAATGGTCGCCGTGCGGGCGTAACCAACCATCGGCGGCAAGTCGGGATAAGAACAGATCAACTGTTCAACCGTGAAACCGTGGCCCCGGCGTTCGGGCACGAGAATTTCAAGGGCGTTGCAAACCGTCGGTGTGTCCAGGGCGCGCAGAGCGGCCAGTTCATCTTCGTTCAAGGGCGTGAATGTCATGGGTCGGGGTCTCCTCCATACGGGCCAGTCGGAGTCTCCTCCATACGGGCCGGGTCGTTATTATCGATTTTTTTTGAACGTCTTTTCTAGAACCGCATCCGGACAAATGCAATCGCCAGCGGACTCAATTATCGCGGCCCTGCAAAGCCCCACGATAACAATAGGCAAACAGGATTTCCCATTCGGCGCGCTGGACTTGGCACCAGAGCAAATCGTCGGGCTTTCCCGCGCCCACGGCGATTTCACACATATCGATGAAATAGTAAGGATCCCACGCATCCTGCGCGGCCACCGCGCGGGCCGCCGGGCCATCGCCCTGCGCCGCGATATCTCGTGCCACCGGGCCAAGGCGCGCGAAAACCGGATGATCGCCGACCCGCCGAAACCAGTATTTGGCGTTTGCGTAATCACCCTCGCGGCGATGCATGACGCCATGCCAATAGCTGCCCGTAGGCGTGTGGATACCCTGGCTCAGGGTATGGGATCGGTCCAGAAAACCGTGGCGCAGCCACAGGGCTGACAGGCAAGCCATGGCCATGCCGGGATCGCCGATGGTTCCATCGGGGAAAAGATCACCCGCTTCGAACCTGCCAAGACGTTCGGCGATATGGGAATTCGGCGCGCCTGCGCCCAACGACATGGGCTGCGCATCAGCCAGAACACCGGCGATGGTCGGACCGAAGGCGTTCGTATCAAATTTCGTCATATTTCTTCCCGGAACGGTTTAACTCACCCCTTCAACTGCCTGAGGGTCCTCGTCTTCGCCAGGGGAAGCCGCCGACAGCATTTCGTCAACGGAAATAAACTTTCGGCGCGGTGCGTCTGCCGGCGCACCGGCAATTTCGGCGGCGTCGATGGTCTTCCAGTCTTCGTTGGACACCCAGCGCACGCCCCGCGCGCTTAAATGATACTTGAAGCGATCACGGCCCGGTTTTTCGCCGCAGGTGAATAATTCAGCGATCTGCTTGGCCGCGTGTTCGCCGTCCGCCCTGTTGCTGCCAATAAGCCCCGTCGGCCCACGCTTCGCCCAGCCGACGGCCACAAGATTGTCGGCGACGATGCCATCCTCATTGAGAACCATCCCGCGGTCCACGCAAATGGGAACCCCCTCCAGCGGAATGACGCGATAGCCAACAGCGGCGATAACCATGCCGCAGCGAATGTCGCGGTAAGTGCCGAGCCCTTTGGCACGGCCCCGCTCCACGACGCCTTGCTGAATACGAATGCCTTCAACCTTGTCCTTACCCAGAATTTCCATGGGAATGGCGTTGAAGCAGAAATGGATTTGCCGTTTTTTCGGATCATTCGTCGGGTTCGTAAATGACGAGAAAATCTTCAGGTTTCGTTTGGCCGTGCGCAGGGCCTGCGGCGACAGATCGTCGGGCAATTCATCGGGAAGAACTTCCGGATCGACCACGGGCTCGCATCTCGTCAGCCCCGAAAGTTCGCGCAGTGCCGGCCCCGAGAATTTCGCGTCGAGCGGCCCGCGCCGTCCCAGCATGTAGATGTTCTTGAGCCGCGACGATGCGATCATATCGATCGCATATCCGGGCATGTCGGTTTTGGAAAGTTCGGCCCGTGTGCGGCCCAGAATACGGGCAATATCAAGCGCCACGTTTCCGTTTCCGATCACGGCGACGCCCTTGGTGCCGATAGCGGAAAAAAGGTCCCGAAACTCGGGATGGCCCGTGTACCAGCCGACGAATTCGGCGGCTCCGTAGATACCCTCGACCCTGTCGTTGATCAGCGAGGGTTTTGAATCGGCAGGCGCGCCAATGGCCAGAACCACCACGTCGTAGAGCGAGCGCAGCTCCAGCAGGCTGATATCCTGCCCGACATTCACATTGCCGAAAAACTCGAAGCGTTCGTTGGCGGCTACCTTCTCAAATGATTTGATGACGCCGTCGGTATAGGGGTGATCGGGTGCGATGCCATAGCGGATAAGGCCATAGGGGGAAGGGAATTTTTCGATCATATCGACCGTGCAATCCACGCCCCGGTCAAACAATGCCTTGGCCGTATAAAATCCGCTGGCGCCCGCGCCTATGATAGCAACGCTTATAGACATCTCGCTCGTTCCCAATTTCTTTCTGGTATTCATTTGCAGTGCGTGTGGCACTGAGGGTGTGGAAGGCCTACAGAATCGCGGGCGGTGAATCAAGATACTTTACGCACATTGGAATTTTTCCGTTTTCCAAAATTCCCATAACACGTTGGCCTTCCCCACTATTGGCAGGTCACGGAAATATCAATTTCAATGCTACCGATCATAGATCAGATTGACGCGGTTTCAAATTAAGAGAACAATCCCCATTTCCTCTGACGGTACTGTTTCGATTAGGAGAACCGGGTGGCCCTGGGTCACAAATACTTCGCGGTTGGAGCCGTTGCGGCGGTCGGCACTCTGATTTCCATACTTGGGTATCAGGAGGTCGAGCTTCGTGAACTCGAAAAACGCGAGGCCGCGTTCGAGCGGACTGCAACCAGCGGAACGACGGCTATCGAACGGCGCATTGACGCCAATCTTTCCTCGGTTCGCGCCATAAAGGGTCTGTTTGAAAGCGCACCTGCCGTGGAGCGGGATACTTTTCGCACTTTCGTTACCCCGATGCTGCAACGAAATTCCGCCGTCCGCGCATTGGAGTGGATTCCTCGGGTCCCGGCGGCGGCGCGTTCAACCGTTGAGGCGAAAGCCGTGCATGACGGCTTTGCCGACTTCAAGATCACCGAACGGTCAAGCGAAGGCAAGTTAAGGCCAGCCGGCGATCGGAACGAGTACTTCCCCGTATATTTCGTTGAACCCTACGAAGGAAACGAGGCCGCGCTGGGTTTTGATTTGGGGTCCAATCCCGACCGCCTCGCCGCTCTTGTAAAAGCACGCGATTCCGGCCAATTGACCGCCAGCGCACAAATCAAACTGGTGCAAAGCGGCAAAACCGGCATTCTCTTATTCAATCCCGTCTATCGTAGGGGGCTTCCCCGAAACAATTCGGACCTCCGTCAACAGAACCTGATCGGTTTCGTGCTTGGCGTGCTTCAAATCGACGAGGTGGTGAACGAGGCCATTGAATCGGAAAAAAATTCGGCTCCCGGATCTGGCGGGATTGATTTCGTCGTCTACGACGACGTCCTCGCCTCCGGTGGGAACTTGCGTTTTATTCATTCTTCACAGGCGCCCACAACCATTCAAGCGATGCTCTCAGCCCGAACAGGGATACATCTGGAAACGTCGTTCGATGTGGGCGGGAGGCAGTGGACGATCATCGCAAAGCCCGTGGACCCGACCTTCGGCGGAACGATCTGGCCGGCGTGGAACATCCTTCTTCTCGGCATTGTGCTGACCGGATCCCTTAGCGCCCTTTTGGCGACTTATATCAACCGTCACACGGTCGTTCAGGGTTTGGTTACGGCGCGAACGGATGATCTGCGAAGCAGCGAAGCGCAGGTTCGGGCGATTTTGGACAACACCGCCGAAGGCATCATCACCATTGACGAACGAGGCATTATCGACACCGCCAATCCGGCGGCCGAGGAAATGTTCGGTTACGCCGTTTCCGAATTGCTGGGCAAGAACGTCGCCATGCTGCTTCCTCCGGGTTCGCGGAGCGAGCATTTTGGATATGTTGAGAATTCCCAGCTTCATACGTCGCGGATCATAAGCCAGTCCCGCGATCTGGAGGGATGCCGCAAGGATGGAACGCTGTTTCCCCTGGATTTGAACGTCTCGCATATGAACATTGGCGGCAAGCGCATGTTTGTTGGCATTTTGCGCGACATTTCGGAACGCAAGCAGGCCGAAAAGAACCTGAAAAAGGGACGGGCACAAGCCGACATTCTTCACGCCATCGCGGTTGGCGCCAACGAAGCGGAATCGACTGATCAGCTGATTCAATTGTGTCTGGATATGGTTTGCAAATTCGCCGGGTGGCCCATCGGACACGGGTATGTGCGTTCCCGGGGCGCAACCGACACGCTGGTTTCAAGTAGAATATGGCACCTGGAAGATCCTGAACGCTTTGCACTGTTCAAGGAAGTTACCGAAGACACGGTATTTGAAAAAGGTGTCGGATTGCCGGGCCGCATTCTGGCCGCGGGCGAACCCGCTTGGATCAGAAACGTCGCCGACGATGTGAATTTTCCGCGGGCGATGACGGCCAATGAAATCGGCGTTCGCAGCGCATTCGCAATGCCTGTAATGGTCCGATCGGACGTCGTCGCGGTGTTGGAATTTTTCTCGGCCGAAATCCGCGAACCGGACGACGACCTTCTTCAGGCCGTCGGCCAAATCGGCGCCCAGGTGGGGCGCGCCTTCGAACGTCAGCAGATCACCAAGATAAAGAACGAGTTCGTTTCCATCGTCAGCCACGAACTGCGCACGCCGTTGACCTCCATCAAGGGTTCGCTCGGCCTCGTCCGGGGCGGTGCCACGGGCGCGCTTCCGGAAAAACTGGGCCTGATGCTGGACATTGCCTACAACAACGCCGACCGGTTGGTTCGCCTGATCAACGACATTCTCGATATTGAAAAGATCGAGGCCGGAAAGATGGACTTCCGCATGGCGCCCCTTGATTTGGGCACGCTTCTGGAACAGGCGGTGGAGGCCAACCGGGGCTTTGCCGAAGAGTGCGAAGTTACCCTCGTTCTAGCCAAACCGCTGCCCGAGGCCGAAGTGGACGGCGACGAGGACCGATTGCTGCAAGTCCTTGCCAACCTTTTGTCCAACGCCGCCAAGTTCTCGGCCAGAGGTTCGGACGTAACGATTTCCCTCTCCGCAACAGAGGATAGCTTTCGGGTGACGATCGCCGACAAGGGCCCCGGCATTCCCAATGAATTCAGGGACAAGATTTTCGGCAAGTTTTCGCAGGCGGATTCATCGGACACCCGCCAAAAAGGAGGCTCCGGCCTTGGCCTGAATATCAGCAAGGCCATCATCGAACAGCACGGCGGAATGATCGGGTTTGAAACCGAGGCCGGCAAGGGGGCGACCTTCTTCTTCGAACTGCCGGCGTCGTGATTTGAAAACTCCGTCTTAAGCGTTCAGAATTTCTGCGAGCAAGGGACGCGCGGTCATCAACTGGGCCGATTTGGCCTCCTCGTCAAGACGTGCGATTTCGGCAACGCTCGCTTCGCCACGCTCGCCGCGACCGTAGGCGGCAAGAGCGCGACCCCGGGTGATAAAGTAGTCGGTCCAGGGCAGAGGTTCGGTCCGCGTGAATTCCTCCAACGCCGTGGCATATTGTTCCATGCGCTGCCAATCCCCGATGCGATAACAAATATCCATGACGACCCGGTGGTACCAGAACTGGCAGTGGCTGACGGCTCCCTGGCTAAGAATTTCCCCACCTTCCGTCAGATACTTTTCGCGCGTCGCGGGGTCTTCGGCCTCGGCGGCCATTTCCGCAAGAACCCACGGCCCCATGAAACTGACCTTTGTTTCCCGGCAAGCCCGCATGGCTTCGGCAAAATGTTCGCGGGCCTCATCAAGGTTTCCTTCAACGCGGCATATCTTTCCAAGATACAGAAGGTTCTCGCCCTCGAACCGCTGCGCGCCAATTCTCTGGGCCAGTTCCCGAGCCCGGTTCACATGCTCGCGCGCCTGTCCCGGATCGCCCATTTCGAAGAAGGTGTTGTATAGGATTCCCTCGCCCAGCAACTCGGCGCGGAAATGATCGACCTTGCGAGCCGCGGCAACCGCCTGCAATCCGAATTCAAGCGCCTTCGGAAGATCGTTTGCGTATTGGCTGGTGTAACCCACCATGGAAAGATTGGCGGCCTCGATCCTTCCGAACCCGTGCTTCTGACAAAGCGTTACGCATTGGCGGAAGTATTCGTTGGCGGTTTTCATGTGGCCGCGCGCATAGGCGGCATCCGCCATTCCACCCAACGCACGGGCTTCGGCCTCGGCCGAAGCGGCCTTGCGGGCATACTTCAGGGCCAACCCGTGAGCTTCGCTGCATTGTTCGATTTTGCCCAACGGGAAACTGAGGTTGCCGCGCAAATGATAAATGCGCGACAGGTCCTCGGGCAGGTCCAGTTCCTTGGCCACGGCCTCGGCCCGGTCCAGCGCCACGAAGGCCTCGTCAAGGCGTTCCACCACCCGCATCGCGGTGGCCATGGCGAAATTGAAGGAAAGATCCCATCTCGCTCGCTCTTCCCCGGCGGGCATGGCGCGAAGCGCTTCCGCGCCCTTCGACAAGTGCGCAATCGCCTCTTGATTGGCAAAACGTTCAATGGCAAGCGTGCCGGCATTGTTCCAGTATTCAAGGGCGCGCAGCGTGTACCCGCCCTTGGAGAAATGATGGGCCAGCAATTCCGGCTGATTCTCGACCATCCGGGGAAAGCGGATTTCCATGGCCGACGCGATCTGCGCGTGGAACTCCGCGCTCCGGCTTTTCAAAAGCGATTGATAGGCGGCGTCGCGCACCAGCGCATGTTTGAATTCGTAAATCGCGTCCGGTCCCGCGCCCCGGCGGTAAATAAGGCCCGCCTCCAGCAACTGGCCGAGACCGTCTTCCAGACGGCTTTCGGAAAACGGCGATACCGCGAAAACAAACTCGTGGGAGAAGGTCCGGCCCAGGGTCGCCGCAAATTGTGCGATTTCCTTGACCGGAGCCAGATGGTCGAGGCGCGCCATCAGCGAATCCTGCAACGACGCCGGAATCGCCACCGATGCCAGCGGACCCTTCAGGACGTAGCGGTCCGGCGTTTCTTCCAGCAGGTTCGATTCGAGCACCGTCTTGGTCAGTTCCTCGACGAAAAGCGGGACCCCGTCGGTTTTGACCACGATGTCTTCCAGCACGGCATCGGGCAGGGGCTTGTCGCCGGTCAGTTCACCGATGATGCGCAGGCTTTCCTTGCGCCCCAGACGGTTGAGGCTCAGTTCGGTCAGGTGACTGTGACGCCCCCAGGGAGATACGAACTCGGGCCGGAATGTCAGCACCAGCATCACCCTGGACGATCCGATGCGTTCAATCACATGGCCGACGAATTCCAGCGTCGAGGGGTCCATCCAGTGCATATCCTCGACGATCAGCAACATCGGCTGATCGGCGGCGCGGGCCTCGGTGCGGGCGACCAAGGTGTCGAGCACAGCCCTTTTCAATTGCTCGGCATTCAGACCCAGGGGTTTGTAGCGATTGCCCATGGGGATGGTCAGCAAGGCCGCCAGAACCGGAGCGTGTTCTTCGACCGGCAGGCCAAGCAGGCGCAAATCAGCGTCAATCTTTTCCAGTTTGGTTTCGTCGGTGTCATCGCGCTCGAAACCGAAACGGCTGCGAAGCTGTTGAATTATCGGATGGAAAGCGCTGTTCTTGTAAAAGGGCGAGCAAAAACACAAAACGCGATGGTGGGGTTCGGTTTCCAGGCGGTCGCGCAAATCCTTGGTAATCCGCGACTTGCCCAGCCCCGGTTCCGCCGAAAGCAAAACGACCTGCCCTTCCCCTTCCTTGGCCTGCTCCCAGCGACCGAGCATAAGCCCGATTTCCTCGCCCCGGCCGACCAGCGGCGTAAGGCGACTTTGGGCGGCAGCCTCGAACCGGTTTTGCGCCTCGGTCGCTTCGCGCAACCGATAAGCCGTGACCGGTGCCGCCACGCCCTTGAGCCTTTGCGGCCCCAAATCGTCAAACACGAACAGACCCTCGGCGAGACGGCGGGTTGCCTCGCCGACGACGACCGTTCCGGGCTCCGCCAACGCCTGGAAGCGGGCCGCCAGATTGGGCGTTTCGCCGAGGACGGCGTGTTCCTCGGACGCTCCTTCGCCGATGATATCACCGGCCACCACCAGGCCGGTCGCGATACCGATGCGAACCCGAAGAATCTCATCGCCCCCGACGTTTAGCGCGGTAATTTCTTCCAAAATGTGAAGTCCGGTGCGTATGGCGCGTTCGGCGTCATTCTCGCTGGCGCTGGGATACCCGAAATAGACCAAAAGGCCGTCACCCATAAAGCGCGCGACATATCCCGAAAAACGCTCGACGACTTCGGTGCAGACATTTTGAAACGCCGTGATGTGGTCGCGCAGCTCCTCGGGGTCCACGCGTTCGGCCAGCGCCGTCGAACCTGCCAGATCGCAGAACATGACCGTCAGTTGGCGCCGTTCGGCACCCGATTTTTCGGATTTGGATGTTTTCGAAGGGGTGGGCGCCGGTGCGGGGGATGCCCCATTCAGTCGCTCGCCGCATCCTCCGCAGAACTTGTCGTCCGGATCGTTGGCGAAATCACATTGCGGGCAAATCACGTCGAGCGGTGCGCCGCACTCCGAACAAAATTTCCGTCCATCACGGTTTTCGCAAAGACATCCGGTGCAACGCATGCGGCCTCCCCTGCCTGTGCCAGTTAAGCAGCCTGCGCGAAAAATCAACCATCGGCGCGCCTTGTCGGTTATGATTCAGGGGCGCACCAACCGGGGATCAAACGATGACCGAAAAACCGTCCAGCCTAGTCAAGGCGTACCGCAACGAGGAATTCCTGAGCGGCCGCGATGGAAGACCCATTCGCATATTGGCCGAATATCTCGAGCCCGCCGCGCGGTTCGAGGAGCAAAGCGTCAGCGATACCATCGTCTTCTTCGGCTCGGCCCGGCTGCTTCCGCGAGACGAGGCGCAAGACGCGCTGAACGAGGCGCGCAAAGCAGGCGGCGATGTCGAGGCCGCCGAACAATTGCTGGATATGTCGCGGTATTACGAGAGCTCGCGCGAACTGGCCGCGCGCCTGACCCATTGGTCTAAAGAACTTGAAGACCACCGGCGGCGGTTTCTAATTTGCACCGGCGGCGGCCCCGGCATCATGGAAGCGGCCAACCGCGGTGCGTCGGAGGCCAAGGGGCTGAACATGGGGCTCAATATTTCATTGCCCTTCGAACAACACGAAAACCCCTACATCACCCGGCAGCTACTGTTCGAATTCCACTATTTCTTCATGCGCAAATTCTGGTTCGTCTATCTGGCCAAGGCGGTGGTCGCTTTTCCCGGAGGCTTCGGCACCTTCGACGAGCTGTTCGAAATCCTGACCCTGGCGCAGACCAACAAACTGAACAAACGCATCCCCATCGTTTTGTTTGGGCGCGAATTCTGGGACGAGGTTGTGGATTTCGAAGCCCTGGTGCGCCACAAGGTCATTAACCGCACCGACCTCGATCTTTTTTACAAAACCGATTCGGTGGACGAGGCGTTCGACTACATCACCCGCGAACTTCACGAACACGCCGTTGAACAACCGGGCTGGAGTCTGTAGGGGGCACAAAAAAAGGGCCGGGTGCAATGCCCGGCCCCATTTCGTTTCGGCGCGAAACCTTAAACGGCGGCTTCCACGGGCGCCTTGCCGACGAGGCGTTCGTAATCCTCACGCAAGGATTTGGTGATGTCGCCGACCGCGTAGCTGTAATCGTCGATGGAGCCCACCGGCGTCACTTCGGCGGCGGTGCCGGTCAGGAACATCTCGGTCGCCTTGCCAAGTTCTTCCGGCATGATCGTGCGTTCGATCACCTCAATGCCGCGTTTGCGGGCGAGATCGATCACCGTGCGCCGGGTGATGCCGTTCAGGAAGCAATCGGGCGTCGGCGTGTGCAACTTGCCATCCCCCAACACCATGAAAACGTTGGCCCCGGTGGCTTCGGCCACATGTCCGCGCCAATCGAGCATGATGGCGTCGTCAAAGCCCGCCGCCTCGGCGGTATGCTTGGACAACGTGCAAATCATGTAAAGCCCGGCCGCCTTGGTGCTGACGGGCGCCGTCTTGGGCGACGGGCGCTGCCAATCCGACATGGTCAGGCGAATGCCCTTGTTGCGGGCCTCGGGCGAGAAATAGGACGGCCACGGCCACGCCGCGACGGCCAGATGAATGGTGTTGGCCTGGGCCGAAACGCCCATCATTTCACTGCCCCGCCACGCCACCGGACGAACGTAACCGTCAATGATGTCGTTGGCCTTGCACGCCTCATTGCAGGCAGCATCAATCTCGGCGGCCGAGTAAGGAATTTCAAAACCCATGGTCCGCGCGCCGGCTACGAGACGTTCGGTATGTTCCGTCAGCTTGAAAATTTCGCCGCCATATGCGCGCTCGCCCTCGAACACCGCCGATGCGTAATGAAGCGCATGGGTCAGAACGTGGGCCGTGGCGTCGCGCCAGGCAACCAGTTCGCCGTCATACCAGATAAAGCCGTCTCTTTGATCAAACGCGGTCGCTGCCATGGAACTTTCTTTCGTCAGATTCGTGTTGTTCAAAAGGTTGTTGCGTTTGGTACCATTATTTGCGATATACGTCAACAACACTGACATATTTTTTTGATGGGTTGACCGATGAACCAAACAAGCGCGCCAGAAGTCGCACCGGAAGCGGCATCAGAAGCTGCATCTGGCTTTAGCGAAGCCGAATTGCGACAGGCCATCGAGCTGTTATTTTTCGCCTATCGCGATTTCACGGCGGAACCCGACGAAATTCTGGCCGAGTACGGGTTTGGCCGCGCCCACCACCGCGTCATCTATTTCGTCGGACGCAATCCCGGCGTCACCGTCAGCAATCTGCTGGAAATATTGCGCATCACCAAACAAAGCCTGTCGCGGGTTCTGGGCCAGCTTCTGCGCGAAGGTTTCGTCACCCAGGAATCCGACCTGCAAGACCGCCGCAAACGCCACCTGAACTTGACCAAAAAAGGCCAGGACCTCGAAACAACCCTGACCACCCTCCAAAGCCGCCGCATCGCCCAAGCCTACGCCGAAGCCGGAGCCGACACCGCGAAAGAATTCCGCAAAGTCCTGCGCGGCATCATCAACAAGGATGACCGTAATCGGGTTGCTACGCTGGATCTGGAATAAGCACCGCAGCGCCGTGGATGTGGCCGGCGCGCAGGTTGTCGAGCGCTGTGTTGGCGTCTTCCAATTTGTAGGTTTCGATGGTGGTTTTGACGGGGACGCGGGGGGCGAGGGTCAGGAACTCTTTGCCGTCGGCCCGCGTTAGGTTGGCGACGGAGACGATTTCGCGTTCTTCCCACAGGAGTTCGTAAGCAAAGCTGGGAATGTCGGTCATGTAGATGCCGGCGCAAACGACGCGTCCCCCCGGGCGTATGGCGCGCAGGGCCAGCGGCACCAGCGGGCCGACGGGGGCGAAGATGATGGCGGCGTCGAGAGGTTCGGGCGGCGGCGCGTCGGACGGTCCGGCCCATGTGGCGCCGAGGTCGCGGGCAAAAACTTGCGCCGCTTCGTCGCCGGGTCGGGTGAAGGCGAAGACCTGTCGGCCTTCGTAGCGAGCCACCTGGGCGACGATGTGGGCGGCTGCACCGAAGCCGTAGATGCCAAGTCGTTCGGGGTCTCCAGCCATGCGCAATGACCGATGGCCGATCAGGCCCGCGCACATCAACGGCGCGGCCTCCGCATCCGAGTAGTCGCCGAGAATGGGAAAGCAATAGCGCGCATCGGCGAGGGTGTAATCGGCGTAGCCGCCGTCCAAATGATAGCCGGTGTAGCGCGCGTGGCGGCACAGGTTTTCTCGCCCGCTGCGGCAATAATCGCATTCATCGCAACTGAAGCCCAGCCACGGGATGCCGACCCTCTCACCGATGGCGAAGCGGTCCACGCCTGCCCCTAACTGGGCTACCGTTCCGATGATCTCGTGGCCGGGAATAATCGGCAGGCTGGGGTCGGTCAGTTCGCCGTCGACCACGTGCAGATCGGTCCGGCACACGCCACAGGCGGCAATGCGAACAAGCACCTGACCGGGACCGGGTTCGGGCCGCGTGAGGTTACGCAGCCGCAAGGGCGATCCGGGGCCATCCAGCACCATCGCCCGCATGGTCGATTTGGCGCACATAAGACCAACCTTCCCTTTAACCGTCCGTACGATACAATACGGCAGTTAAGGGTGGAGACGAAACAATGGAACGGGACGCCGCGCATATACTTGTGGTCGATGACGACGACCGGCTGCGCGAACTTCTGCGCAAGTTCCTGAGCGAGAACGGCTTTCTCGTTTCGGTCGCCAGCGACGCGGCGGACGCCCGGGCGCGGCTTGCCGGGCTGACTTTCGATCTGTTGGTGCTGGATCTGATGATGCCCGGCGAAAGCGGCCTCGAATTCGCCGAAAGCCTGCGCAAAACCAGCGCTGTTCCCATCCTGATGCTGACCGCCATGGGCGAGCCCGAGGACCGCATTACCGGGCTTGAAAAAGGCGCCGACGATTATCTGTCCAAGCCGTTCGAGCCGCGCGAGCTGTTGCTGCGTATCCGCAGCATTCTGCGCCGGGTGCCCGAAACAGCCGCCGCGCCCAGCGAAATCACCATGGGCGACGTCGTGTATGATCCGAAAAGCGAGCGTCTTGTGCGCGACGGCCAACCTATTCGCTTGACCTCCATCGAAGCCGCGTTGCTGAACCTTTTATCGGCCCATTCCGGCACCATCATGAGCCGCGAAGACCTGATTGAGCAAACGGATGCATCCGGCGGGGGACGCGCCATCGACGTTCAGGTCACGCGCCTGAGACGCAAGATCGAACCCGACCCGAAACTGCCCCGCTATTTGCAAACGGTTCGTGGCAAAGGCTACGTTCTAAGGCCCGATTAGGAAATTTGATGAAACGGCTTCAAAGCATCATCAAGGGTATATTGCCGAGCAGCCTTCTCGGGCGCTCGTTGATGATTGTGGTGACGCCGTTGATCATCCTGCAGTTGGTTTCCGGGTTCATTTTTTACGAAAGCCACTGGGACAAAGTCACCTTGCGGCTAGCCCGGAGTGTCGCCGGCGACGTCGCCTCGGTCATTACCATGATGAGCCAGTTTCCGGGGGCCGAAAACAGAAACCGGATCGTCGGCATCTCGGCTGGACATATGGGCCTATCCATTCGCATGGTGCCTGGGGAAATTCTGCCGAACGAACCACCCATCGGCGAAGACCTGATGGAACGAATGCTAATCCGCTCGTTGGGCGAACAGGTGCGCAGACCTTTCCAGATCGATACCCGGTCTTTGGAAAAATTCGTGATTATCCGGGTCCAGCTACCGGATGGAATCGTCGAATTCATCACTTCGCGCAAGCGGCTGTTCAGTTCGACCGTGTACGTCTTCGTCTTGTGGATGATCGGCACTTCGCTGATCTTGTTCGGGGTCGCCACCATTTTCATGCGCAATCAGGTCAAACCTATCCGCCGTCTGGCCATTGCCGCCGACAACTTCGGCATGGGCCGCGAGGTCACGGGATTCAAACCGGAGGGCGCAAACGAAGTTCGTCAGGCGGCCTCGGCTTTTCTGGCCATGCGCGAACGCATCTTGCGCCATATCGGGCAGCGAACAGAGATGTTGGCCGGTGTCTCGCATGACCTGCGTACGCCTTTGACACGCATGAAGCTGCAGCTTGAAATGGCCGGCGACATCGACGGAACCGATGAGATGAAAACCGATGTCGATGAAATGGAGCATATGCTGGAAAGCTATCTGGCGTTCGCCCGCGGCGAAGGCGCGGAACCGACGAAACCGACCAACCTGACCGACCTGCTGCAAGAAGTGGCGGCGCAGGCGCGGCGCAAGGGCGAGGCCATCGATCTTCATTCGGAAGGGGAAATCGCCCTTCCCCTGCGGCCCAACGCCATCAAGCGCGCCCTGACCAATTTGGTTGGCAATGCGCTTCAATACGCCGACCACGTGGCGGTCAACGCCGGTCGTCGGGGCGACGCCATCGAGATCGTCATTGACGACAACGGCCCAGGCATTCCCGAAGACAAGCGCGACGACGTGTTCAAACCCTTTTACCGGCTGGACACGGCACGCAAACCCGGATCCGGCGGCACCGGTCTGGGTTTGGCCATTGCACGCGACGTGGTGCGGGGCCACGGCGGCGACATCGAACTTGACGACGCCCCCGGCGGCGGCCTGCGCGCGCGGATCAGACTTCCACTTTAGGGTTATTCCGGCGCTCTAGAATCGTCCCGGCAGAAAAACGCCATCACGCCATCGGCCCGGCGCAATCCCCGGTCCAGCGCCGCCATGGTCTTGGCGATGTCTGGCGTATCGTCGCGCAACCAGACCCGCACAGCGTTGGCGTAAATAAGCGCCAGCCCATTGACCCGGGCCACGCCCCATATGCCGCTGGACGACAAACCCGCCGCCTCGACCATCCAGGCCATGGAACGCAGAAAACACGGCAGTCCAATCAACCCCACGGTGGGATCGCAGCATTCCCGCAGAACCGCCGCCACGCCCGCCTTATGCGGAGCCAGGGCATCGAACCGTAGCATCAGGACCTCGAACAAACGATCCCGGACGCAATCGTCGGCGTCAGCCGGGCCATCCGCCAGAACGGCTTGGTCGATGCCGCCCATGAAAGCGTCGATAATCGCGGCCTTGGTTGGAAAATGGCCGTGCAATTCCGCCACCGGCACCTTGGCCGCCACCGCGATGCGCCCAAGGCTGGCCCGCGACCACCCGTCGGTCGCCGCGATTTTGAACGCAGCGGCGACAATACGTGCGCGAACGGCTTTCTCGTTCGGCATTTCATGCCCTCCCGAATACACAAAGAGTCTATGCAGCCACGGTGGGCTTGCCAAGCGGCCCCTGAAAAAAAGAAAGAAACTTACCCGGCGAGTTCACGCGAGCGTTTGCAGGCGGCGGCGACGGCTTTGGTGAGGACGGGCTGCCAGCCGTCCTCACCCATGAGAACGGCGAGGGCTTCGGCGGTGGTTCCGCCGGGGCTGGTGACATTTTGGCGCAAGGTTGCGGGCGTCTCGTCGGCCTGATGCAAAAGTTCGCCGGCACCGGCCACGGTGGCCCGCGCCAGACGCGCCGCCAGATCGGCGGGCAGCCCGGCGTCAATCCCGGCTTGCGCCAGGCATTCGGCCAGCAGGAAGATATAGGCCGGGCCGCTTCCCGACACCGCAGTGACCGGATCCATCAGGGCTTCGTCGTCGATCCACGCGACCTCGCCCACGGCTTCCAGCAATTCGCCACACAGGGTCTTGGCGGGCGCGCTTACAAGGGCGTTGGCGCAGGCCACCGTCATGCCCCGGCGCACGGCGGCAGGCGTGTTGGGCATACTGCGAACGATGGGTGCACCCGTGCCCAGAAGGCTCTCGAAATAGCCGATGGTTTTGCCCGCTGCGATGGACAGAAACACGCTTGAGCCCTGCGCGAAACCCATATAGGCGGGAACCACCGCATCCATCATTTGCGGCTTGACGGCCAGCATGACGACATCGGGCGAAAATGTTTGGGGAATTTCGTCGGGCGAAGCGACCACACCCACGCCGCGCGCCTTGGCCCAGGCGACGGCCTCGGCGTTGGGTTCGACGGCCCATACAGCGGTCGGATCAAGTCCGCGATCCAGCCACCCCGCCAGCAACGCGCCGCCCATCTTGCCACAACCGGCGAGAACCAGATTGGTCATATCAGATATCCCCGGAATTTACGCTTGAATTCACGCTTGAATTTACGCTTCGCCGACCGTTTCAACCATGGCCGACGCGATGGCGTCTTCCGGCGATTTGCCGCCCCAGACAACGAACTGGAAGGCCGGATAAAACCGCTCGCATTCATAAACGGCGGTATCCAGCAGGTCTTCCGTCTGTTCGCGGCTGGGTCCCATAGTCCCGCGAAGGGGAAGCGCGTGCCGGTACATGGGAAGCCCCTCTTCGTCCCACATGCCGAAATGACCCAGCCAGATACGCTCGTTCACCTGCCCCAGAAGGCGGCCGACGGCGTCTCTTTTTTCGGACGGAACGCGCATGTCGAATGCGCACGTGAAGTGAAGCGCGCCGACGTCTTCGTTCCATGCGAAATAGAGGCTGTAGTCGCACCAGTGACCGGGAACCTGCGCGGCCATCTCGCTATCGCTGCGGCGGTCGAAAACCCAGTCGTTGGCGGTGACGACCCGTTCGATAACGTCCAGCGGATGGCTGGTTTTGACTTCTTCAAAATACTCTGTGGCCCTCATGCCCGTGCCTCCCCAACCCAGACAAGGCGTCCGGTAGCCAAATAAGGTGAACGACCAAAGCCACAATATCTAGCGCAAACGCCGACATGTTGTGGATAACTCCGGTTCTATCTACCACCTGTAGAGTGCCAAAAGCCGAGTCCCGGCGCAAGCCCTCAATGCGCGGGGCCCGTGGTTTCTTGTGGATAAGGGAATGCAGGCGGGTTCGGCGCCCGGCCCGGAGCTATGCCTTTTTCGGGGCAGCCTTGGTGCGGGCTGCGGGTTTTCTCGGCTTCGCCGCCGGTTTTTTCTCCAGCGCGGCAATGCGTTTTTCCAGCCGTTCCTGTTCGCTGCGCGCCTTTGCGGCCATTGCCTTGACCGCCTCGAATTCCTCGCGCGGCACCACGTCCATCTCGCTCAGTATCTTTTCCAGCTGATTGCGGACAATGGCTTCGATCTCGTCCTTGATGCCGACGATGGTCGTGACCGCGCCGTTGGCGACACGGGCGAGGTCATCAAAAATGCGATTGCTGGTTTGCATAGCTCGGCGTCCCTGGCGAAAAATGATGAATCGTTACCCTAATTATGGGACGCAGCGAGGCTGGGCGCAACTGCTTCGGCTTGCGAGGCAAGGCCCACCGCCCTATAAACAGGACATGATTATTGTCACCGGCGGCGCCGGATTTATTGGATCGAACATCGTCGCGGCACTTGAAGAGCAAGGGCGCGGCCCCGTGGTCGTTTGCGACCGTCTGCGCGACGGCGACAAATGGCGCAACATCGCCAAGCGCGAACTGGCCGATATCGTTCACCCCGACAACCTGCTTTCCTATCTGGATACCCACAAGGCGGGGGTAGACGCGATCATTCACATGGGCGCCATATCGGCGACCACCGAGACCGACGCCGACCTCATCGTCGAGACCAATTTCCGCTTATCAATGGCCCTTTGGAACTGGTGCGCCCAAAACGAGGCACGCTTCATTTACGCATCATCCGCCGCCACCTACGGCGATGGCGCCGAAGGTTTCGTTGACGATGGCGGTCTGGAAGCGTTGTCACACCTGCGCCCGCTCAACGCCTATGGCTGGTCCAAGCACCTGTTCGACCGCCGGATTACGCGGCTGCTCGCCGACAATGCGCCGAAACCGCCGCAGTGGGCCGGGCTCAAATTCTTCAACGTCTATGGACCCAACGAGTATCACAAAGGAACGATGCAAAGCGTCGCCGCCCATATTTTTCCGATTATCAAGGACGGGTCAGCTG
>Ga0233431_1003293_pt1 | contig 19853 bp, 17 predicted proteins | sample SI_118_April2016_FD_179867 | JGI IMG/M metagenome (GOLD analysis project Ga0233431, IMG submission 179867) | Seawater microbial communities from Saanich Inlet, British Columbia, Canada - SI_118_April2016_200_MG | ecosystem: Environmental > Aquatic > Marine > Inlet | place: Canada: British... | reverse complement strand
CGTATTAAACTTGTTGAAAATCCTGATTATGAAGGGGATCCTTTAACTGGTATGGACTATGTGTTATTATTCTTAGTTGGTCTTATCATACCTGCAATTCTTATGATATGGGGGTGGTCATGAGCAACAATGGAATTGAGATCAGCTCTCTCAAAGAAGCGATCCAGGGTACCTGGCCAATATTGCCAAAAGAACGAACTTGGGGAGCTCTGGGTTTGACTGCAGTTGCTATCAGTGCTGGTGTTGCAGCCTGGAGTTATATTATTGGTGGTTTTGTCGCATACTATTTAGATGCCAAAATGGGCACCATTGCCATGATTGCCGGAAGTTTAGTGGGGATGTTTTTTGTGGTCATGGCAACCATTCCCGGCAGTGTAAAATACGGAATTGAAACGATTACTTCTACCCGACCCCAATTTGGAACCAAAGGTGCCTATTTTTCAATTTTCATTCAATATGCCTCTATCATCGGTTGGAACTGCCTATTACTGATCTTACTGGGTAAAGCAGCCGGAAATATTGCTAAAGAAGCTGGTTGGGCTGTTGATCCTTCCTCGATAGCACTGATTTCAGTTTTAGGATCCTTAACAGCTATAACTTTATCCTGGTTACTGCTCAGGAAAGGGGCCGAATCCATTCGAAATTACTCATATTGGATCGCTATTGCTGTAACAATCCTAGGCTTATGGATATTATATAAATTGGTTGTGGGTGTTGGTTTAACAACCATATTTGCTGCTAAACCTGCTTATGCATCCGGTGATTTACTCTGGGACTATACAGCCGGTTTTGAAGTGTTGGTCGCTTCTGTTTTATCCTGGTGGCCGTACATGGGTGGCATTGTGCGGATGGTTCCCAGTTCCAGACAAGCTGTTTGGCCAGCCATGCTTTGCATGGGATTACCAACGGGTGTCATTAGCTTAATCGGACTTTATTCCGCATTGGCTACTGGTAGTCAGGATCCAACTGCCTGGTTGATTAAATTTGGTGGAATCGAGATGGGAATTGTAGCCCTGATATTCCTGGCTGTCGCTAATATTGGTACTGCTGTAGTAGGTGCTTATGTTGCTGCCATTGGACTTAAGCAAATTCCAGTCTTCCAGAAAGGGATTTCCTGGAATTGGATTACTTTGATTGTTTTGGCACCTGTGGCTATCATCGCTACATTTGTTCCTAATTTATTTTTTGATAACTCCGGAACTTTCTTCGCCTTTTTAGGTGTTGTATTTGCGCCGGTTTGTGGAATTCAAATTGCGGATTATTTCTTTTTAAGAAAACAGCAATTGAACACCAGAGGGCTTTATGAAAAAGAATCAGGTTCAGCCTACTATTTTATTGGTGGTGTGAATCCAGCGGCTGTTATTGCGCTTGTGGCCGGTTTTTTCACTTACACTTATCTGCTGAATCCGGTGTCATATGAATCAGCTGCTATCTTTAAGTATGTAAGTGCTTCTATACCCGCTGTTATTGTTAGTATGATTGTCTATTATGTCATCACTAAACTGTTTATTGAAAAATCCAGTATTGGTGATTATTAATTAGTGCCTGAACGAAAAGTAGGTAATTTGGGGACATGTACAATTTTTAGCAAAGGCTTAAACAGTTAAATACCCGATAGTTACGTGTACCCTAATTACCGGTATTGAGTATTTGCCGCAAATAGAAAAAATTAAATTTTTAAGGATTAAAATCATTGTTATGCAAGCTGGAAAAGTAAAAAAATATGTTATTTTAGGGCATAGTGCAGCTGCTATATCAGCAGTTGAAGCTATTAGAAGCCATGACCCCAATGGTGAGATCACCATTGTAGCTGCGGAAAAGGGCTTGGCATACTCACCGGTGCTGCTAACCTATTATATCTCAAATAGACTCGATCGCAAGGGACTCTTTTTTACCTATAAAGGGTTTTATCAAAGAAACAGGATAAATCTGTTGGAAGGTATTTCTGCGATAGGGATTGATCCTGAAAAACAGTTGGTGGAACTTAGTGATAAAAACAAGATTTCCTATGACCGTCTATTAATTGCCACTGGTTCCTCAGCCAGGAAGTTGAGGTTTTGTGACCCTGATTTACCTGGATTATTTACCCTGAAAACCATTGCTGATGCTGATGGAATTTTGGCGCATTCCAGTTCAAAAAAGGATATATTAATACTGGGTGGAGGTTTAATCGGATTACAATCAGCTAATGCCCTGGCAGGCGCAAATCATAAAGTTACTATTGTGATCGGTTCTTCTCAGGTGATGTCTCAAAATATAGATTATCAATGTAGTTCAATTTTATCAAAGGCATTGCCAGAGAGGAAATTTAAGGTATTGTATAATACGAGTGTGACTCAACTTGAATCTTTTTCAGATAAGCTACAGGCTACTTTGAATGATGGCAGCACTTTATCGGTTGACATGGTCATTGCCGGAAAAGGTGTTATTCCCAATACGCAGATGACAAAAGGAAGCGGTATTAAGACTGATTGGGGTATCATTGTTAATCAGGCCATGCAATCCAACTACCCTAATGTTTATGCTGCTGGTGATGTGGCTGAAGGGGAGGATTTCATCAGTAAAGAACAGGCAGTGGTTGCCACTTGGCCTAATGCTTGTCTCCAGGGGAAAACTGCAGGGTTGAATATGAGTGGCAAGGATATTCACTTTTCAAGTTTGAATGGAAACGTCACAGGTATTTTTGGAAAAGCCATTGCTTCAGTTGGATTCAGTGGGAAACTTCAGGAAGGCTATTCAGAAACAAAATTTTTAAATCCATTGACCTCGGTTTACCGGAAGTTGGTATTCAATGAAGTCGATGAAATTGTCGGGGCTGTTTTTTTAGATGCTATCAGTGACATCGGTGTTGTTCGAAATATGATCAATAATCGTATCCAGGTACCGGAGCACCGAAGAGAACGATTGGTGCGAGGGCCCATTCGATTTTACATTCCTTAACAGAAATTTATGAGAGCATCAGGTGATGATTGAAGTGACTATTAAAATCCATCAAGGATTTCAAAAGTATCTTCCTGCAGGATATACGGCGAAAGATTTTAAACGCTCGATACCTGAAGGCAGTACTGTGGAATACCTATTAATTGATCAGATTGGTTTACCTAAAGATGTTCCAAAATTAATGATTGTTAATGGAATACATGCTAAACCCAGCCATGTGCTTTCTCATGAAGATAGAGTGGCTGTTTTTTTACCAATGGCTGGTGGATAATCAAAAAGGAGATTTTTATGCCTAAAGCTTTGAGTTTTAATCAGGAAAAATGTACCGGATGTCGGGCGTGTGAAGCCGCATGCTCTTTTAAGCATCATCAGGAATTTAATCCGGTCAAATCGAACATCCATGTCAGTATATATACAGAAGAGGCTTCTTTTGTTCCTCTAACCTGCATTCAATGTACTGTCCCTTTATGTAAAGAGGTTTGCCCAACGGGTGCATTACAAAAATCGATGATAAATGGTGCCCCAGTGATCAATGTCATCGAACATAAATGTGTCGGTTGTAAGATGTGTATGTTGGCCTGCCCTTTTGGCTGTATCACTGTTTTAGAGACCGGACGAGCCCATAAGTGTGATCTTTGTGGCGGAGAGCCGGAGTGTGTCATTGCTTGTAACACCGGTGCTTTATCTTTTAAATCAACTGAAGAGGGTGCCTTACAGAAAAAAAGATCAGTGGTTGATAAATTTCACGGTCACCAGGAGGAAGCGATATGAACGGGTGGATAGGTAAAATTCTAAGAGTAAATCTGACGCATCAAAAATTAACTGTGGAATCCTTAGATGCAAAGGTCGCGGAAGACTACATTGGTGGTCGCGGTTTAGGGCTTAAGTACTTATATGATGAAATAGATCCGAGTATTGAGCCTCTGAGTGAGGAGAATAAAATTATGTTTGCCACCGGTCCCTTAACGGGTACCGGAGCCCTGGCAGCCAGTAGATATACGGTGGTTACAAAATCACCTCTAACCGGTGCTATTGCCAATTCAAATTCCGGTGGTTATTTTCCGGCTGAAATGAAGTTTGCCGGTTATGACATGATTATTTTGGAAGGAAAAGCCAAGGAGCCTACTTATCTTTGGATTGATAATGATCAGTTTGAATTACGCAGTGCTGAAGAACTATGGGGAAAAGATGTTAATGAAACCACAGAATGGGTGGTTGAACAAACCCATCCGGAAGCTAAAGTCGTTTGCATTGGTCCGGCGGGTGAAAACCTGGTTAAGTTTGCAGCTATAATGAATGATAAAGGACGTGCAGCCGGGCGATCCGGCGTGGGTGCGGTCATGGGATCTAAGAATTTTAAAGCCATCGCTATTCGTGGTACCAATGGCGTATCAGTTGCTGATCCACAGGGATTTATGGATAATGTAGCTTTTGCCCACGAAGAACTAAAAGACCCCTATATGTCGGAAACCATTGCTAAGTACGGTACCGCTGACGTGGTTGAATTTTCAAATGAAGTTGGACTATTACCCACCAGAAATCATCAGCAGGGAACATTTGAGTCGGCTGCAAAAATAGGTGGAATAGCCCTGGCCAAGGATTATAATTTAAAAGGTGCCAACCGAACCAAGGCTTGTTTTTCCTGCCCTACGGCCTGTGGACGGGTGACGAAAGTTACAGAGGGTAAATTTAAAAGTTCCGGTGAAGGACCGGAATATGAATCCATGGGTGCTCTTGGGTCTGCCTGTGGGATTTCTAATCTTGAAGCCGTCATCAAAGGTAACCATGTTTGTAATGAAATGGGAATGGATACCATCAGTGCCGGATCAACCATCGCCTGTGCGATGGAGTTATTTGAAAAAGGGCTGATTCCTAAAGAAGATATTGGATTTGATTTGAATTTTGGAAATGGTGAAGGCATGGTCGATTTGCTTTATATGGCTGCCAGGCGTGAAGGATTTGGTGATAAAGTGGCCGAGGGTTCTTATCGCTTAGCCAGCCACTATGATGCTTCGGAATATTCTATGACATCCAAAAAACAGGAATTCCCCAGCTATGACCCCAGAGGGGGACAGGGATTTGCTTTAGGTTATGCAACTTCTAATCGGGGAGGATGTCATATCAGGCAGGAAGTTCATTGTGTCGAGTTTTTTGGTATTAGCTTACTTGATATTGTGGAAACCGGTGGGAATTTGGATCGTTTTGCTACAGAAGGGAAACCGGATGTGGTTAAAAAAATTCAGGACTATTATTGCATGATCGACTCATCAGGCATTTGTAATTTTATTGTCATCGCCACACCTAAAGCCGAGGTTCTGGTCAAAATGATTGAAACCTGTACCGGTATTGACTTTGGTGGTTTAGATGGTTTTCTGAAAACCGGTGAAAGGATCTTTAATTTAGAAAAAATGTTCAATATTAAAGCTGGTTTTAGTAATGAAGATGATACCTTACCTAAAAGAATGCTGGAAGAACCTTTCACTGAAGGTCCGGGTAAAGGGCATGTTGTTCAATTGGCCAAAATGCTGCCTGAATATTATAGTGTTCGGGGATGGAATGACTTAGGAGTTCCTGACCAAAGTAAATTAGAAGAATTGGGAATCGCGAGTATTTGATGATTTTATAAAGGATAAAAAATGGGAAAAATATTTACCCGATATGGAGACGGTACGCCGGTAGAACTTTCAGAAAAAGAGTTTATGGAAGATCTGGTTGCTCGTGCGCAAATGACCAAAGGCATGCGAATACAGGAAGCCAAAGACTATGTGGCTGGTGCTCCTGTAACCCCCCGTTGGGCTGCCAGAATCGGTGCAGATGGATACGCTGAAGATGCTCAGGATGGCATCGTTAAAATTAAAGAGATGTTGAACTAGAGACAGTCATCATTCAATAAAGTGAGGTCAATGATTCTGTGTAGTTCATAATTGTGTTAGATTTGTAAATAGTGTAAAAAGCTTGAGTTATTACCTAAAACCGTTTCCGGACCTAAACGCCAAAACACAAATATGAACTCCAGTTCTAAAAATAAAACTCCAGATCTTATTGGAAAACGAAAGGATCTTAAAACGTTTTTTGACAGTTTTGTTGATTTCGTCGTTATTGCTGATCAATATCAGAATATTATCTATGCCAACCCCACCACGAAAGATCGTCTTGGTTATACAAACAATGAGCTCTACAAAATGAAAGTTGTTGAGCTCTATCCTTCTTTGCTTCGGTCGGAAGCAATCACAGTACATGACAATATTTCGATCCGGAAAAAAGGAATACTGGGTGTTCCTTTTGTTGCAAAGTCCGGTAAGTTATTTCCGGTCGAAACCAAACTAACTCAGGAATACTGGGATGAAGAAGCTGTTTGCATCTGTATATCAAGAGATATTTCTGTCAGAGTTAGTGTAGAAAGAGCCTTGATAGAAAGCGAACGAATGCGGTCCACTTTAATGAGCAACCTGCCGGGTATTGCCTATCGCTGTAAGAATGATCGAAATTGGACTATGGAATTTGTTAGTGAAGGTTGTTTGGAGTTAACCGGTTATCAGCCTGATGATATGGTTGATAATAGTGTTGTTGCTTATAACGATTTGGTCCACCCTGAAGATCGGGAAAAACTATGGGTAGACGTTCAGGAATGTTTAACTAATAAAAAACCATTTAGACTGGCCTTTCGGATTATAAGTAAATCGGGAGAAGAGAAATGGGTATGGGAACAAGGTGTTGGTGTTTATTCCAGTGAATCCAAATTGCTGGCAATTGAAGGTTTTATTTCAGATATTACAGAACAAAAAAGATTGGAGCATCAATGCCGTGTCGAGAATAAATTACTAAAGCAAAATATTACGCAATCCTATAAGTTTTGTGACATCATTGGAAAAAGCGAAGTAATGCAGGAAATATTTGACTTTATATTACAGGCATCGGGAACACACTCAAATGTCGTCATTTTTGGAGAATCCGGCACTGGTAAGGAACTGGTAGCCAATGCCATCCATAAGATGAGTGAACGTCGGAATAAACTTTTTATGCCAGTGAATTGTGGAGCAATTCCAGAAAATCTGGTTGAAAGTGAATTTTTTGGCCATAAGAAAGGCGCTTTTAGTGGCGCAAATAGTGATCAACCTGGATTTCTAGATCTGGCAGATGGAGGAACACTTTTTCTGGATGAAGTGGGAGAATTGAATTTGAATATTCAGGTTAAATTATTGAGAGCAATAGAAGGAAGTGGGTATACACCTGTCGGGGGAAATGTTGTTAAAAAACCGAATCTACGAATTATTGCGGCCACAAATAAAAATTTAAAAGAGTATGTTGCAAAAGGTTTAATTCGTGAAGACTTCTTTTATCGTATCCATGTTTTACCGGTCACCTTGCCTTCCTTACGCGAGCGAAGAGAAGACATCCCATTGCTTGTCGATCATTTCGCCAAAATTTTTGGTGGACCAAAGAAGGATATTTCCATTTCCCCTGATTTTTTGACAGCGATCAAGGATTATCCATGGCCGGGCAATATCAGAGAACTACAGAATGTGATCCAAAGATATCTCACCTTAAATAAAATTGAATTTTCAGAATTAAAACAAGACCCCAATGAAGAACCTCAGCCAAAAATAACCACAAACGATAATAAGCGGGAAGAAAGACCCCTCCAGGGAGTTATTAATCAAACAGAAAAACAGGTAATTCTTTCAATGCTTGAGAAGTATCAATGGCGCAGAAGTGAAGTGGCCAAACTTCTTGATATCAACTACCGAACGCTTTTGAGAAAAATAAAAAAGTATGATCTCAAACTTAATAAGGGTAAGTAGTTAGACCTATTCATCCTATTGTGGTGTCAGTTAACGATAAACAATTTTTAAAATATTGGAGAATCGGATGTTTAACTCAAAAATAATGCTGATATTTGTGGCACTGTGTACTTTAATTGTAGCTGCAGGTTATGGTATTGGATACCAGGCTTCCCGTAAAATTGAACAAGCCCTGTTAAATGATATTAATATTCAAAAAGCGGTGATTTCACCCGGGCCAGTTGAAACCTCATTTGGTTTTTTTAAAGCTACAGCTGTAGTAAAGGATTCACGCGTAACCTTTCGGCAACAGGAATTTAAAATACCTGTTATTCAGGCTGAAAACAGGTGGCACCGGATTGTTACCAAGATTCCGGATATTTTTTTGAAATCAGATGATGGAAATATCTCATTAAAAATTCAGGGTATTCAAACAAATAGTAGTATTTTTGATGGACTCGGTGCTTACCAAATTTCCAAAACAGAGATTGAAATAGGTAAAATAGATATTGATAGTCCAATGATGGCGGTTATGGTTGAGAAAACCGTGATTCAATTGGATAATGACCCAAAAAAACAAACAGGAACAAGTGCTCTTAAAATAGCCAGCGTTTTAGTTACAGATAAATCAAAATCTATTGATCCCATATTCTCAATCAATAATCTTGATCTGGGAAGTGATTATCAAATTGGTGAACAATTGATTTGCAATGTTAATTTTGGTATCTCAGAATTTAAGGCCGATATTAAAGAAGCGGACGCTTCCGGTGAATTTAAAAACCTGAGTTTTTCTCTCGAATTAAGTTCTGAAAAACAAATCATCAATGATTTTAATGAAATAATTGGTAACAGATTTGGTCCGGAGAATTTGCTTTCTACCCTGTCAAAATATAATGTCAAGACCCCAAAGATCAATTTTAAACTGGAATCTATTGCTACTAAATCACCCTTGTTTAGTTTTAAAATCGGTCAGATTAGATATGATGCTGTCTTTAAACTGACGCAAGCGAACCGTGAGGAAGCTAGTGCAGAGGGTGTTATCAAAGATTTAGATATTGACACACAGGACTTTAAAATTAAATTGGAGCAATCAACTTTAAAGAGTACCGGTGTATCAAATCCCCTGAAAATGAAGGCATTCAATCAAAAATGGTCAGCTTTTATCGCAAATAATGATACCCCTGGGTTAATTAAGGTGATGAATGAATTGCTATATAATATTAAGGGTGATGTAAATTTAGACTATAAAAACCTAGCCTTATCCACCCTGCGGCAGGTTGGATTAAACAGTCCTAACGGGAAATTTGATTTTGGGTTTGAAATTAAAGATGGTGTGATGGATTTAAATATAAATCCTGCCATCCATTTGAATCAACTTGATAAAAACCCAATGATGGCTATGTTTTTACCAATTAAATTTTTGGAAAACGATTTGAAAATAAATGTCAGGCAGTTGGATATCGGTACCCTTGTAACTGCAGCGAATGAGAATTTTGTGGTCAAACAATCAAATTTAAATTCAAGCAGTTTAAATCTGATTAAAATTTCTCAAAAAACGCCTGGCATCAGTTGTGACATCTTGTTGAAGACTGATCAAAACGTTGCTTTGAAGGTTGAAGCTAATTTTGATTTAAAAGCACTCCCTAATGACTTTGACCTTAATCTGCTAATAAATAATCAACCGCAACAGTTGATGCCGACTCAGTTAATATCCAAAATACTTGAATCAAGTAAGATTAAACTGGGATTTAAGGTTGTGGAATATAAAAATTTGCTGAAACTTACCGATCAATCCCTGGTTGGATTTTATTTAAAGAATATTAGAGAACAATATACTAATTTTATACTGGACAAAGGAGAGGACCTGGAGAGTGAATTGAGTATTGAAAATGGTAAAGCGATATTAAATGGCGCAGACGTTAGCTATATGCTGAAAGCTTTTGGCTTGTAAATACGGGATTAAAACAGGTATACAGCCAATGCATATACCTGTTTTTCCAAATTAAGCGATGATAACTTCAGAATTACCATCGAACACTTCTCCAATATAAGTCGCTTGAATATCACATTGACTGTTAATCGCAGAAAGCACTGATTCTAAATGACTTTTAGAAATAGATAATAACAAGCCACCTGAGGTTTGAGGATCGTATAGCAATGATTCCTGTTGATTATCGATGGTTTTTTGAATATCCAAATATTTTTCAACTAAAGCTTTATTATCTTTATTACTGCCTGTTGAAACGCCTTTTTGATACATTTCATAGGCATCTGGATAAAAAGGGACTTTGTCATAGTAAATGACAATTTGTTTTTGGCTGCCTCTTGCCATTTCAAGTGCATGTCCCACTAACCCAAACCCGGTAACATCAGTACAGGCCTGAATATCAAATGGCAGGGCACACTCAATCGCCTTTTTATTTAAGGTTGCCATTTTTGGCAGGACCTGTTTCTCCAATTCATTGAAAGGATACTTACCATCACGGACTGCATTTAACAACACTCCTGATCCAATCGGTTTCGTCAGAATTAAAGCATCACCAGCTTTCGCTCGACTATTGGTCAGTATTTTATCGGGATGAACAATGCCGCTTACTGATAAGCCATACTTCGGTTCATTATCATCAACTGAATGCCCACCGACAATACAAGCACCAGATTCCCTTACCTTATCAGCACCACCCCTCAGGATTTCCCGTAAAATACCGCTGTCCAGCTTTTTGCCTGGGAACATAACTACATTTAAAGCTGTCAGTGGTTTACCACCCATTGCATAAATATCAGAAAGCGAATTAGCTGCCGCTATTAATCCAAACCAATAAGGATCATCTACCGGCGGTGTAATAAAATCTATGGTGTTCACCATAGCAATTTCATCGCTTAAACGATAAACTGAGGCATCATCTGAATTTTCAAAACCAACCAGCAAATTTTCATCGTGAGAAGGTTTAATATCTTTTAGAGCGTCCGATAAATCCATCGGACCAATTTTCGCCGCTCAACCACAGGTTCGTGCTAAACTGGTCAAAGTATCTTTTTTTTGATTAGCCATTTTTTTATTATTATTGAAGAGTAGCAGGATCGGTGTAAATACCAATAATTAGCGTTTTTTTATAGTTGTAAACAATTAATGATAATAAGGCTTTGAAGGTTTGCATTTAAAACTTATACTGTCTTAGTCTATCATCATCCACCGCAATGTTTCTTTTATTGGGATTGGATCTATTTTTCCTATTAAACTCATTAGTTTATGGTTAACGCCGATTAGTGTTTTAATTTCATTTTTCCTAAGGAATTCTGGATTCACCTCAACCTTGATATGATAGCCTGCGATGTTGCATGCATAAGAAATAATATCTGTAAGAGCAATACCATAACCACTACAAATATTAACTGTTTCAGAGGTGGCTGATGATTCCAGTAATCGACGATAAGCATTTGTTACAAATCTAACATCTGAAAAATCTCTAACGATTCCCAAATTTCCTAATTCAATCGTCTCTTTTTTATCTCTAAAATGAGAAATTATTTTGGGAATCAGGAATTTTACATGTTGATTTTTCCCGGTATAATTAAATGGTCGTGTGATAATCAGTGGTAGAATATCGCAATAGGTATTTACCATATGCTCCATTGCAAGTTTACTATTTGCATAGTGGCTCACTGGTTTGGGCCTAATGTTCTCATCTATGTACTCAATAGCTGGTTCCCCATAGACATTTCCACTACTAACAATAAGTATTTTCTGGATTGAGCAGTTTGTCTCTAAAACGGCATCCAATAAATTTAAAGTTCCAAAAAGATTAATATTATATATTTCTGAAATTTCTGCATGAGGAACAAAACTTATGGCGACTAAATGAACGATGTAATTAGGTTTTACAGAGTTAATGATTTCTATGAGCTCATTTTTTTTTGTAATATCACATTTATAGTAGTGAGAATCGTTACCTTGTATGATATCACATCCATAGACATCGTATCCATGAGCATGTAGTTCATCTTCAAGGTATTTTCCTGTAAAGCTTTTTATCCCAACAATTAAGACTTTTTTAGAAACAGAAACCACTTTCATTTCTCCTTAGATCTGCTTTTACCATCATGTTACATATTTCTTCCAGCCTAGTTTTCGCTTCCCAACCAAGTTTTTGCTTTGCTTTTTCGGGATTACCAATTAAAAAATCAACTTCAGTGGGGCGATAAAACTTAGGATTTACTTTTACCAGGTTTTTACCTGTTGATGTATCGACCCCGATCTCATCTTCGCCTTTTCCACGCCAATCGATTTCTTTACCGATTGTTTTAAATGCCATGGTTACAAAATCTCTAACACTTTCAGTTCTACCGGTTGCTAATAAAAATGTGCCAGGCGTATCCATTTGTAACATGCTATACATTCCTTCGACATATTCCTTGGCATAACCCCAATCACGTTTGGCATCTAAATTTCCTAATTCCAGTAAATCTAGTTTTCCCAAGTGAAATTTTGCAACAGCATCAGTGATTTTTCTTGTCACAAATTCAAGGCCTCTTAAAGGAGATTCATGGTTAAATAGAATTCCACTCGTTCCAAAAATACCATAGGATTCACGATAATTGATTGTCATCCAATGTGCATAAAGTTTAGCCACGCCATAGGGGCTTCTTGGGTAGAAAGGCGTTTTTTCTGTTTGTGGCGTTTCCTGAACTTTTCCAAACATTTCCGAAGTAGATGCTTGATAATAGCGTATTTTGGGGTTAATAACCCGAATCGCCTCGAGTAGACTTACTGCTCCAAGCCCAGTAATATTTGCAGTTAGAATTGGTTGGTCGAAAGATACGGCGACAAAGCTTTGAGCCGCCAGGTTATAAATTTCATCTGGTAGACAACGCTCCACCAGTCGAAATGATGAACTCTTATCAGTCAAATCATATTCAACTAAATGAAAATTTTCATGATTTTTTATTCCTAGTTCTTCAATTCTCCAGAAATTTACAGAACTGGTACGACGATATGTGCCATACACTATATATCCCTTCTCAAGTAAGAGTTCGGATAAGTATGCGCCATCCTGGCCTGTTATTCCAGTAACAATCGCTTTCTTCATTTTTTACCTTAAATATAACCTAAAAAAATATTATGAATTGTTATAATCAATCTTTATTTCAAATCGTCTAACAATGCAGTTTAAATTGTTTTAGGTATGAATTACTTAGTCTTAATATTATTAAAAAATTGGTAGTGTTAAGTCACTTTTTTAACAGTTATTCCTAATTCCCTTTTGGACCAAAGTCTACTAAAAATTTATATAATACCCATAAAATTTCTGCAATTATTGTGAAAAGACGTCTTGCTAGTGCAGTGATTTTTCGTCTAATTAGGAGGACTCTTATCCACTAAGGGCGATATGCCATCTGCTCAAGTGACAAGTAGATAAACCAATATAAATCTATTTTTTCTTACAGACCAGGATAATGGCATAACTAAAATGAGAATCAAGAAAACTTCCTCGTTGTTTTTTAGTACAGTAATAATTGTATTTGATCTTCAATACTTTTTTTAAAATTTGAATTGGATTGATAAAATTAAGTGACCAATAAAAGGAATCTCCAATAAATAAATAGTCTTTTATCTTTAGTGACTTACAAATCTCCTTAAATTCACCTCTTGAATAAGGATACTCTTCACCAACACTCCAGAATCTTGCCTTTTGAGCCAGATATTTGTATATTCGATATGGAGGATTGTACTTATTTGGAACAGAAATAAAAGTTACTCCACCTTGCTTTAGGGCTTTGATATGAGTTTCAATAATTCTCTGCCTTTCTTCCCCTATGAAATGCTCCGCTAAACCAAACGACATTGTAATGTCAAATTTACTTTTGTATTTAGAAGATAACGATAGAGCATCGTCTTGAATCAGATTTACTTTGAGTCCCAATTCATTAAATAATTTTTCTGACCTTTTTAGTGCTTTCTTAGAATAATCTAGTATTGAAACATTTGCCCCCATTTTTGCCATTAATGCTGCATTTGTTCCAATTCCGCCACCAATCTCCAAAATGTTTAATCCTTCAAATTGACCAAAATGGTCAATCGTAATATTTTCAATTCTCTGCCATCTGATAGTTAATAATTCGTATTTGACAGCATCTAAATCATCTTGACGTAATTCGTTTTTTTCCCAGAAATTATCCCACAATTCAGGTGTGTTTTTGTCCATAGTGTTTTACTTGTGATTATTGTTATTAGATTTTAAGCGAGTGAGATTGTTACTTAACGCCAGCGTCACCGGATTTTGGAGCGGCTTACTGCGGAAAAATTCCGGTGAACACCCGCCTGGTCGTAATCTTATTGGGTGAAAGTCCCGTGCTGGTAAAGTCACTGTTATAGTTCGTATGGATTATGACATTAACGACTAGCTGATGGCAAGGGCATTTCCATGAGGATTTGTCTGGAGGAAGCCTAAAGCATAGCTACGAGCTGACGGATAAAAACTTTGTATAAGGATCCGCCACTTGCATCATAACCCTGTTGGGTTAGTTTTTCTTCCTTTTTCCAGATTGTGGAAAAGTCGGGAGCTGACTGATTTTTTGTATCAATATCGAATAAACCTAATTGCATAATATCAACGCTAAAAGATTGATATTATTGCTGTAAATTAGTTTTAACTATATAATGGCAACATTGAAAATGCAAGCATAATATTAATAAAATCAGTATATTAAATTAATCAAAGTGTCCTAAATTTGTACTAAAATTCGAATATCATTGAAATAATCAATCTAAAAGTCTAAAAGGGAACGTTCTTGATTCAAAGTTTTAGATGATTTGTATTCTTCAAGTTATTATTAAATTTAGAAACACCCTTCCCAACAAACCATGTTTCCCTGAATATATCACAATGACTGATAAACATAGAATACTTTATATAGTATCGACTTTTTGCAGGTATGAAGGGGAAATGCAAAATCCCTGGATGCTGGATAATCTTAGGCGATTAAGAGATAGAGGGTATAAGGTTGATATACTGGCACCCTCATATCAGGGATTAAAAACCCATGATATTGAAGGGTTTAAAGTATATCGGTTTCGGTATTTTTTTAAGAAATGGGAGTCGTTAACACACGATCAAGGTGCTCCGAATAAAATCAGAAACTCCAAACTTTATAAATTCATGTTTTTTCCATATGTTCTATTGGGGATGATAGCTGCATTTAGATTAGGGTTGAAAAATAAATACGATTTCGTACAATGTCACTGGCCTTTTCCTCAGGGAATTATGGGTTTGGCTTGCATTATGGCTAAAAGGAAAGCCAAACCAACATTTGTACTTCATTTTTATGGTGCCAGTTTGCTGCTTGCTCAAACATATAGTTATGTAAAAACAGTTTTACATTATTTAATTCGAAAGGCTGACTTAATCGTCTGCATTTCCGAATTTACCAGCAGGAAAGTAAAGGACATTAAAGATACCACAACTCATATTATACCATATGGATCTCCTTTAGAATATAAACCTTTGGCATTACCGAACAATTCCACCAAACAAATACTTAGTGTTGGACGAATCATTGAAAGAAAGGGATTAAAATATTTAATTCAGGCCATGCCTGAAATATTGGAAAAATGTGATGCTATTTTAAATATTGTTGGATCCGGAGACCCTCCTGTTATATCAGATTTAAAGTTAGAAATTCAGAAATTGAATCTAGATAAGCGAGTTATTTTAACAGGAAAGTTGAGCAATGAAGCCTTAATTCAAAAATATAAGCGTTGTGATGTTTTTTGTTTACCGGCGATCATTGATTCAAAAGGAGATACTGAGGGACTGGGAGTCGTAATATTAGAAGCGTTAAACTATGGAAGACCCGTCGTTTCTTCTAATGTTGGAGGAATTACTGATATAATAAAACATGAACATACTGGTTTATTGACAGAACAGAAGAACCCTATCGATCTATCTGAGAAATTGTTGACGATTCTTTTAGATAGCGATAAAGCCTCAAAACTTGCGAAACAAGGTTGTGAGTACGCCAAATCCCAATTTAGCTGGGAAAAGATAATGGATCAATGGGACGATTTTTACACGCAAAATAATGAAGGTTAATATCAAGATCAAATAGCACAGGCAAAATTAGTGAATAAGATAATTAAAATTTTTGTATTATGTTTTGTTATATTAGGGATCTCATATTATATTTCAAAAGATTGGGACTATAATCTTATAAGATCATTGAAATTAGATTTCAGATATCTTTCCATTAGTGTTATTTTGTTGCTTTTACATTTCATTTTGGTTTGTAAATTAAGCCACCAAATATTGATTTTCAAAAAAACAATTAGTTTTGCTAGCTATCAACAAATTTATTTTATTTCTCAATTGGGAAGATATATTCCCGGTAAAGTCTGGATGGTGATTGGGAAGTTTGAAGCGCTTAGGAGAAAAGGGTTTGATCTTTATTGGGTGACTGCTGCGTCATTTATTGAAATGCTATTAATGGCATTAGGTGCAGGAATTATTTTAACAAGTTGTTTAATAATTACACCAATGTCTCAATTTAATACAATTTCCAATCTGGCTCCGTTTTTTTTGGTATCAGGAATAATTGCTTTATTTAAGGTCAAATTTTTAATTTCATTATTTTTTAGAATTTTCCAACCACTATTTAAGAATATTGAACTCCAGATTTCGAATCAGATAAAAGTTTTAAAAAACATATCACTTTTTTCAATTTCTATTGGTTATTGTGTTAGTTGGCTGATTCAAGGAATTGCATTTTACTTCTTAATTATTTCGTTGAAACCGGATATCCAGTTTTCAAGTACATTTATTCTTATTTATGTTGCCGCCTGGTTTACCGGATTTGTCTCAATATTTGCCCCAAGTGGTATCGGAGTGCGGGAATCAATAATGATTTTACTGTTATCATTAAGCATCAGCACCACAGAGGCAGCTGCAATAGCAGTTTTTGCAAGAGTTTGGACGACTAGTGTAGAGTTATTAATGACTTTGATGAGTGTATTTGTAAACGACACTTCATCAACAACTGAACCAGTGGATTCAAATGAATAAACATAAAAAATATTCACTGTTAATAATAGTGATTTTTGCAATTCTCCTAAAACTGCCTTATATTACAAACCCTATTAGTGATTGGCATAGCTGGAATCAAATAACGACGATGGCATCTGCCAGATATATTGCTAAAGATGGCGTTTCGTCTTTTTTTAATGCAAAAGTTGATTTATTTGAAAATATTAAAAGTGATTCGAACAGTACCTATGCTGAACTTCCGATATTGTCTGGTTTAATAGCTGTTGGATTTAACTTGTTCGGGGCAGAATCGGAGTGGATTGCCAGATTGATCGTAATTCTTTTTTCGGTGTTAGGATCCATTTATTTTTACCGATTGGTCTTAGAAGAAACGAATGAAAAAGTCGCCAATATAGCCATTGCTTTTTACTTGATATCACCCATGGTTTGGTATTTTCATCGAACCGTGATGACTGATGTCATTATGGTGAATTTCATCATTGCGGGTTTGTATCATTTTCGATTCTGGGTGCGTCAACAGAATTACAGATCCTTGTTTTTTACGATACTTTACACAGCCATCGCTGCCTTATCAAAAGCTTATGCGCTATATATCGGGATTGCATATTTGATGTTATTAATTGAATATCAAGGATGGAAAAAACTCATCAGAGTGTCGAATATTTTACTTTTATTAGGAACCGTCGGTCCTGTTTTGTCATGGATTTATTATTGTCAAATACAGATGAATTCAGGAACTGGAGGAAACAATCTGATGGCTTCCGCCGGTTTGCTAGGCCCTTTTTCTATTTGGGTAAATAAAGTGTATTGGTTGTCTTTACTTGCTTCAGTAGGTGATTTTACACTTTTAGTATTAGGCTTTTTGATAGTGATTTATACGTTCATACGTCATTTTAAAAAATTGATTAAAGTTAAAATCGTATTGTATTGGTTGGTTTCAGTTATGTTTTACTTCTTGTTTGTCAGAGGTGGTAACATGGAACATGATTACTACCAAATGCCATTTGCGGCACCTGTGATTTTTATTGCAGCGATTGGTTTCAAACAGTGGTTTTACTGGCTCGGAAAGAAACTAACCAAACCCTATTATCGACTTTGTATTAGTACCATCTGGATATTGCTATTTATTGTGGCCAGTAAATACACCTATACTAAAGCTTCCCTCGATATGTCTCCTGTGCTATTGGGATCGAAAATAAAAGAGTTTAATCAAAACCATAAATATGTATTGATTGTTGATCCTGATTCTTTGCAGAGGAATCAAGCTGTATATTATTCAGGCGCCAAAGGTTGGCATATTCGCAATCTCCCTGGTTTGAAAGCACTTGAAAAATATAAAAATCATGGTGCTGAATATATTGGTATCAATTATCGAACGAGCAGTGTTCAATCCCAAGAAAAGTTATTTTTAAAATATAACACTAATCTTAAAAAAATATGGGAAGGGAAATCGAAAGATCGTTATCGCCAAGCAAAAACATTACTGATTTATAAAATGTAGTTTTTTCAATCAATACAAACCAATTATTATGCCTCAGAAGATCTTTAATTTAAAATTTCACCTGCTTATAAATTTAATCGTACTAGTAATAGTAACGTTGGTGTTCAGGTTCACGGATTTGGATTTGATCATCAGCGATTTCTGGTATCAAAGAATAGAAAATTGGGACTGGGCCAGTACCAGTAATACTTTATGGGGATGGATTTATATATATGGTACCGGACCTGCTTCTTTCGTATTATTGGCAGCTTTTGTTGCTATTGTTTATACCCTGGTGATTTCCCATAACAAACTAACCCGAATGAAAGCGATCTGCATTATTCTGGCTATATTATTAGGTCCGGGTGCAATTATCAATGGGATATTAAAACCGAATTTTGGTCGACCCAGACCCTATGCTATTGAACGCTATGGCGAATCTGAACAGTTCTTAAAAATATTAGAATTTGGTAAAGAGGGTAATAGTTTTCCTTCCGGGCATGCCAGTGCCGGGTTTGTTTTGACAATTCTTTTCTATGTCTTTTATTGTCATAGAAAAAAACTGGCCTGGTTAAGTCTGGCTGGTAGCTTGTTATTGGGGTTAATATTGAGTGTGGCGCGGATAGCTCAGGGAGGGCACTTTGCATCCGATGTTTTTTGGTCGTTTAGTATTACTCAAATAGTGAATTGTATTTTATATTTCAAATTGGTTTTTCCTTTGGAGTATATCAATCAGAAACCTGATACCCCTATTGAAAATGGCTCAATAAAAAAGAAGATACTGTTTTATGGTTTATCCTTGGTTTTATGTTTGCTTTTTATCGTGGCTTTTTTATTGAACGCTTCTATTACCAAGCATACACGATTAAACGAAGCTATTTTACCCCAAACCAAGTTACTAAAAGTGAATTGTGTTTTACCAGATGAAAAAATTGTTTTGAATTATGGCCGTCGTAACCATGTTGATTTTGATTTTCTGGTCTTGGCAAATGGTTTTTCCTGGTCTGAGTTTAAGCTGGTGGTTGATAAAGAAGAAAGTGACAATCATCAGACCACAATTAACATCAGAATTGATAAAAGCGGGATGACCCGGGACTACAACGGTCGAATTAAAGTTATGGTACCAAAAGGTATTAAGTTAGATCTTCAAAATGTCAGCGGTAAATTGATCGAAAATTACTTAGATTAAAATTCTTCAAAATTATAGTCTTTATCTTTGGAACTGCGTTGGATGATAATTTCACTGATAAATCCCAAACTAAAAAACTGTAAAGATACTACTACTAAAATAATCCCCAAAAGCATGATTGGGCGTATATGTAGAGATTGGGTCATTATCCATTCTATCAGGAAGTAAACATTGATACCCATACCAGCTAATAAAGTAAGGGTCCCAAATCCGCCAAAGACATGCATGGGTCTGCTTTTATAGCGACTTAACAAACTTAGGGTCAGTAAATCAATAAATCCATGGAAATAACGGCCTAAACCATATTTGCTGATACCATGTTTCCTGGCGTGATGCCTCACTACCATTTCCCCAACCTTAAATCCGCTCCAATGTGCCAATAAAGGAATAAAGCGATGCATATCACCATAAATCAAATGAAAAAT
>Ga0233431_1003290_pt1 | contig 19856 bp, 10 predicted proteins | sample SI_118_April2016_FD_179867 | JGI IMG/M metagenome (GOLD analysis project Ga0233431, IMG submission 179867) | Seawater microbial communities from Saanich Inlet, British Columbia, Canada - SI_118_April2016_200_MG | ecosystem: Environmental > Aquatic > Marine > Inlet | place: Canada: British... | reverse complement strand
GCGAGTTGTTCTGGGTCGATGGGGGTGAGGGGAGTTTGTGATTGATCCCAATACCTTTGCCAATCACGTGGAGAGAAGTTGGCGTAATGTTTTAACGTCGCTTTGATGGTGTCAAGAATTTGTAGTATTTCTTCTTGCGATTTATTTGAGGATACTGGTTGAATTATCCATGTTGCCCCACTCTTAATATTTTGTTGTTTCCATTCTATCGCTTGAGTAAATTGGTCGAGGAATTCCTTGGCAGTGTGGGGAATTTGATAGGCATATTGATCTGCCTCTATGAATGATCCTGGTTCTGGGCTAATGAATTCTTTGGTGACTGTAATTTCTGATGTATTGAATGTATCTTCATATTGTTTAATAAACTCGTATACATACATGACTCTTGAAACAAACACTTTGTCTAGCAGATTTGTTGATCTTTCTGGAGTGTAGACATAATATGCTTGAGGTTGTGTTAGTACGTTTCCGAGGTATCGAGTTTGAGAGTCTACGAATGTATTGAAAATTTGTTGTTCTGTCATGTTGCTCGTGATTGAGTATGATCCATGATCGTAAAGAACCATCCTTTTTGAACCGTCTGGATTGGTCACAATCATTACGTTGTGTCCAAGTAATATGGAGGTGTCGTTTCCTATAAAAATGTTGTTTTTTGAAACTATTTGTCCGAACTCTAGCGATATTTTTGCAAGTTCTTCTGGGGTAATTTGTTGGAATAACTCGGTTTCTTGGAGTCCTGTAAGGAAAGGGGTGAGGTAGTATCCGTGGTTAGTGGCTGAAAAAACAATTGGATTTACTATGCCAGCATCTATAGCTTCTTGAGGAACATTCTTAAAATTAATTAGTTCATTAGCGTCATCAACTGGTTTAATAACATAACTCTCTTTTGATATGGTGTTAATTAATTTGTATACATCTCTTGCTCCTTCATATCCTTTTGCCAGAGGCTCAATTCTCCATGTATTGTTTATTTCAAAATTTCCTTTAGATTTCGAGAGAAGATATTGATGAATTCCATTTTCTACTTCAGTGGCTAGGTTGATGACGTTAATATCTATGTTGTTTGGTGAGATGTAGACATTCTTTGTGCTAAGTGATTCTTCTAGTTCTGGAATAATTTCATCTTCTATCTCCTCTGCTTCTGGTTGGGCGAGGCGAGAGGCTTGCCTAATAGAGCTGGAGTATCCCCTTAAGATACTGAGTACTGCAGTCTTTTCCTCTGGTGAGAGTGTTTGGAAGTGAGTAGTGAAATCTGGTTTAGTTAGATAGTTTTGTACGAGAGTTGATGAGCGTGATATGTTGCCAGTGAGACCGAACCCATGAGTGTTGAGATCTTGTACGGCTGATTGGGTGAGACCCTTGAGCTTGGGGTTGAGGGATTCTAATGAGTCGAGGAGAGGATCGAAGCGATTGAGGAGGGATAGATATGCACCGTTGATGCGGGTGGAGAAAGCCTCTGCTGTTTTTTGATTCTCTGTGATCTGGTCTTTGGAAGTTGTAACAATATTATTGTCGCTTATCCATTGGTCGAGTTGGGCCTTTTGTGCGTCTGTGAGATCGGTGATATCTAGAGCATCACTAGCGTATTGGTAGACAATGGGGTTGATGAGAGTGGTGCGACTTTTGTTTTTGGCGAAATCGGAGGCTGCAATGAGTGAAACTGCCTCGTCGACTGAGAGAGGGGTGAGGTTGAGGGGGGGAGCGGGTTCGGGAGGAGTAGGATCCTGGGAGGTGGGGGTGAATAGAGCTTGGAATGTGCCGATTGTTTTGCCAATACCTTGGGCAACTATGCCTGTTAAGGATCTCTGTGTATTGTCAGTGGTAGGAGTGATGGCTGGTCGGGTGAGAAGGTTGGTGAGTTGGGATGTGGATGGGAGGAGGAGGTCGAGAGAGCTGGTGGGAGTGTCTGGAGTAAATCTTGCCAGGAAGTCGGCAACTGGTGAGGTTGGAGTGGTTGGGGCGGTGATGGCGAGTGGGGTGGATGTTTCTTGGGCTGGAGTAGGGGTGGGCGGAGCTTGTTCTCTGGAGAATAGGTTCTTGACCCATCCAGTGAAGCGTTGCCAAATAGATGGGGTGGGAGTGGTGAGATTGTAATCTGCGAGGAGGAGATCTGAGAGAGGAGTTGATTCACTAATAGTATTGAGGTTTTGATCAGTAACATAGATGTGGTAGCCGTCAAGATTGTCGGAGAGGGGAAGGTAGTTTTCTGCAAGTCTAGTAATGTTTTTGGTTGTGTTTCTTTTTCCTGGTGACTTGATGATGTATTCTCCATTGTAGTACTCAATAGATAGTCTGGTGTTATCTGGCCTGACGATAACAACGGTGTTGCCTTTTTGGAGGTGTTGAGTGATTGACTGACCATCTTCTAGAAGAATCTCATTGAGATTGAGAGAGTGGTTGTTATTATCCCAATTGATGGTTGTGGCGGTGTTCTCTGGGGTGATGTTGTTGATATTTGTTGCCTCAACATCACTCGGACCATTGAGGGTCTCCTCATCGCTTTGAGGAGGGGTGTAGGGAGTGTCGAAGACCTCGAGAATTGCTTGACGTTGGTTTTCTGTACCCGTGGTGAGGAGGTCAAAAACACTTTCTCGAGAGAAAAACTGGTTAGCTGGAATGATCTGGTTAGAGTAGGAGAGAGAGGTGATGTTCTGGTTGTTCTTTGCAAAGGCCGCAAAATCATCCATGTTGGTGATAGTGGCCTCAGCTAGGAGTGTTTTGAGTCTGATTTCTCCATGCTGTTCTAGTAACTGTTCAATAGATCGAATCTGACCATTGTTGAGCTTGATAATGGAGTTGGGGGAGAGGGTGGAGGGATATTCGAGTACGTGAGTGGCGAGATTGTAGGTATCTCTAGTAGAGAGATTAAGAGAGTTTGCAGTACTAATTGCGGAGTCAACTTGAGTTGTAGTAGCGTTAATTCCCTGGCTGTGGAGATGAATGGCGAGGTTAGTGGGGGAGAGCCCAGTAGAGAAGAGACTACTGATCGCGCGGGGGAGTGAAGTGATACCTCTGGTAGTAGCGAGAGTGGTGAGGAAGCGAGTTCCAGCAGAAGAACGAGTGAGGGGGGTAAGGAGTCGAGGTGTGTCGCTCAAAACGCGGGCAACACCACCGGTTGAGTTGGTGAGTGTGTTGAGGTTGCCACTAAAGTCGGCAACGACTGCGTACTGCTCGCGAGAACTAATATAGGTGCGGGGGATGTCTTGGTATGAGCGAGTGGAGAGAAAGTTGTCGGCAAGGGCTTGTGGACTTAGAGTGCTAGGGTGGGTGGAGGGGGTGTATGGGCGGTTGAAGAGGTTAGTAAACTCATCTTGACTAATGAATGCTTTGTTAAAACCAAGCTCGCTGGCTAGCGAGTCGGTCCTGATGCCTACATCACCAAGCTCGTCAAATAGTCCAGTGAGACGATTCTGGTAGTCGGCGAGTGAGTTATAGTAGGCCTGTGCGCCGCTAATCTCGCCTTTGGCGAAGCTAGACTGTTGGAACTGGTATGTACGGAGACGATCTTGCTTGACTGTAGAGAAAAGCTCGTCAACTCTATTACCGATTTTGGAGGTGCTATCGAGTTGATTCTTGAGACTGGTGGCAATTTGGTCAAATACTTGCTCTTCGGTGAGGCGAAGTCTGGTTAGATCTCCTTCGAGGCGAATGTGTTTGAGTTCTCCATTGAGGTTATCGCCAAATAGTTTGGCAAAATCGTCGGAAAGCTCGAGAGCGTAACTATTAACCTGGTCGTTAGCAATGAAGAAGTTGTAGCGTTTGCCATCTGTAGCAGTGATGCGGATGGAGGAGTCGGCGCGTGGGTTAAGTTGGGCGATTTTACCCCTTATTTCTTGTTCTGTAAGGTTGGCAAATTCGTCTGCGGGGTGGTAGTGACCAGCGACGTCGATGATTCCTTGGTCGACTTGTCGGACGGCGTATATGGGTTTTTTATTAAGAATATTGCTAGCTTGCTCTACGGTATACCCTTTGTCTGTAAGATATTTAATCTTATTGTCAAATCCTTTGATACTAGCGTCTTCGATAACTGAGAAACCACGGTAGCGACCGACTGTTTGTTTGGCATTATCAGCGTAGGTGAGCTCAGAGAAGAAATTGACAGGTTGGGCATCGGGAAGGATGGTGGGGTCAAACTGAGAGGTTCTCTCACTAATCATGACGAAGTTTTCGGGATCGAGTCCATCTTTGAGTTTGAAGTTATCTGTTTTGTTAAGACTCAGAAACTCATTCTCCCAGACCTGTTTGCTTTGTATGACTTTGGAGGTTTCTCCGTTAATTTTGATAACTTGATAGCCATCACCATCGACCTTGATAATCTGGTAGCCATCACTAGTGGCGACGGCGATAGTGCTGGTGTTGGGTCGTTCCTTGATAATTGCCTCTATAAGCTCGTCTTTTTGTTTGGTAATGCTGAGTCCACCGTCTTCGATGACAACAAAGAGTGAGTTGTCCTTAATAAGATCGCTATGTTTTTTGAAAATGTTTTCGGTAATGTTTTGAACATTACTACCAGAAACTACTTCACCTACCATAAGAGGGGGGATCTTACTACCAGTTAAGCCAGCGTCGAGAGCAGCAATGATACGCTCGGCTGTGGCAGTTTGGCCAATGGCGCGTTGCATGAGTTCCTGAGGAGTCATGGTGATCTGATTGAGGGCAAAACTAAAGTCGTTGATAGAAGGGTTGCCAGTGAGTGAGAGGTTTCCTAGTTCCTCAAAAACACGGCGACCTTCCAACTCTTCGACAAATTGAGTGATGACTGATTGGGGAGTCTCGGAGGTGGCGATGGCTCTCTTGGCGTATTCGATCTTATTCTGATCTATGTTCTGGAGGTAATCATCACCAGGTACCTTTTTGCCTCGCATGTCCCAGACTGTTTGACCTGCTTGTTGGCGGATGCCCAGCTCATCGATAGCTTGTTGGACAGAAGAGTTGGGAATGTTGTCTCGGTGAGTAGCAGACCTGAGGAAATCGTCGAACTCAGTGAGGGTAGTAGCTTCATCTAGTTGGTTGCGGAGGGTGAGGAGGTAATCCTTGGCGTCGCGAGAAGTGGATCTGGCTTTTATTTGTTGATCAATAAATTCAAGGTGAGTGGAGCGGTAGAGGTCGGTGTCGAGCGGTTTGCCGTCAGGTCGAAGGAGGTGTTCTACTGATGATTCACCTTTCTCTCGAATAGAGTTGTCGAGTGCGCGGAAATCGTCGAGATATTTGGAGGTGAGAGCTTCGTCAAGAATATTCTCCATCTCCTTGGGCTTGAGAGAGTGGAAATGTTCTTGTAGTTGTTTTGGGTTCATTTTACCCATTTCTACACTATCTAGCCGTACTACCCATTGACGACCTGAAGCTAGATGTGCTTCGTCAAAGAGCTGGTATGGATTGCTTTGGGTGAGTTCGTAATAGAAACGAGATAGGTCATCTGATCCAGAGTAACCTCCAACACCTTTACCCATGGCAGCTTTCCAGCCAGACTCGTCCATGGTGGTAAAAATAACCGTACCTCTATTAGCTAGCTCATCGACGTTGTTGATGAGGATGCGATCAGTTCCCCCAAGGAGTGTGTTGGAGCCTGATCGTTTGATTTGGTAAAAGTTGCCACTATCAAGTTGAATAAATGATTGATCAATAAATGTACTACTAACGGCGCGTGGGTTGGTAACGTCGAGAACGGCGCCGAAGGTGGCTTGGTTACGAATAACGATGCCATGATCCTGAAGTCCCCAGTGGGTGATGAGGTCGTCGATAGCGGTTTTTCCAAAGCCTGGGAGTTCGGTGTTGATGAGAGCAGAGTAGCTATCACCGGTGGCGATTTTTAGTCGAATGATTAGGGAGTCTCTGACTTGTTCTGGCTTCATCTGTTTCCAGCCAAGCATTTGAGTAATTTCTTTGACGTCAGAGTCGAGAGATTGGTTGATTTTGGTGATTGCAGCTCTAGTGGAGTCATCTAGATTGGCACCTTTAGTGATAGAGATGTGACTGGATGTTTTATTGATGAAAATTGGCTGATCGGCTTGAGAGAGGAGGGTGGAGATGGTGGTGGCTTCTTCTGGGCTGGCGATTGAGGCGAGCTTACCTTTGGTTCCATCAGAGAGTTGAGCAAGGAGTGGATTGTCGGGAATGAAGTTGTCTGCTGCGCCGAGACGGGGATCTGGGTAGAGCGCGGGATGGCCCTCGTCGATAAGTTGAGAGACGATGGTGATGGCGTCATCGCGAGTGATAGCATGACCATCGATAGCAGTGAGTTCGTCGATGAAATCAAAGGCACTAATCTCACGATCTGCACTATTAAGTCTAGAGGTGAGATATGTGCGAGCATCGGTGAGGTCGGAGGGATTGGTGATTTTGCGGAGAGTGGGGGGGGGTTTGACTGTTGGTGTGGTGGGAGTGCGGTTGGTGAGTTTGGACCAGGTAGACTGATATTCCTTGACCATGGATGCGGCGTCATCACTGCGGCGGGCAACAGTGAGGGCGCGCTGGAGCGCCTCTTCTTCATTGACTCCTAGGTCGACGAGGCGTTTGGTGAGTTCTCGGTTATCGATGGTGCGGGAGGCGATAAGGGGAGAGCGATCTAGGTCAAGAATGGTGAAGGCGTTACGAGCTTGTGACTCAGTAATGGAGGCAGAGCTTGCGAAGCGCTCGACAAATTCGGATTGAGTGAGTGGTCCACGCTTGCCTGCAATGATCTCATCGGTGAGGGCGGCGTAGTCGTCGGAGAAGGAGCGCAAGGAGTCATCTGTGAGTGTGAGTCCCCAACGACGTGCGGCTTGCTGAGCCTCAATGAGTGGGAGAGCCTCATCAACCAATCTAGTAAGACTGAGAGTCTCGATAGTAACTGATCCGCTAGATGGAGGAAGATGAAGTAGATCGTCAAGAATCTGAGGTTGTTCGAGTAGTTCTCTAGCGCTAGTTTGGATTGAGTTATCAAGCGAGCCAACAATATCTTGAATGAGTCCGGTGCGAGAGTAGACGGTGGTGCCGTTCTGGGTAAGTTCTCTGGTGGTAGAGAGGAAGGCGTTTTCGATGCTCTCGGTGAGGTATTTCTCGGGATTGATTATTTGCTTGGTAAAGTTGGAGATGGGGGTAAAGACTCTACCTGCTCCTTCGGCAAGTCTGGCAACTGGCTTGGTGCTAAGAAGCGCCTTAAATCCATTCTCAACTGCCTCGTTGCCGTATCGGAGGAAGGTTTTGTTGACTATGCCGGTGGCGAGATCTTCTGGACCTACAAGAATTTTACCAGTGGTTTTGAGGATTGTGCTGAGGGTGGTGTTGGCGGTTTTGGTGCCGATTTTACTAATGAATTTGCCGGCTTGGGCGACTCCTGGGATGACGTCGCCAGCGACGAAGGCGGCTTGGTAAGCAGGCTTACCGGCGGCGAGCACTCGGTCCCAGGTGAACTGAGCCTCGCCTGATGCATTGAGTTCGTTACTTTTGCCAGCAAATTCATATCCAGCGTTGGTGCCGGCGGCTCCTCCACGGGAGATGGGAGGCTCACCGGTCCAAGTAGAGATAACTTGAAAAGAATTGATAAGGGCTGTATAGGCGTATGATCCGACAAGCTCTTCTCTTTTTTGGCTTGCTTCGGCACGTTTTTCGGTAGTGGAGAAGGGATTATATTTTTGGACTAGATATTTGGTGGCGTCTAGAATGTTTTGGAGATATCCATCTTGTTGATAAATTTCTTTGTTAATAATCTCGGATTCGCGGGCGGCCGTGGCCTCGTCCAGGAGGGCAGTGAGCTCACCTGAGGAGACGGAGGTTCTGACCCTATTAGTGGCATGATTGTTAATGAGATCACGCTGGGCGAGAGAGAACTCGGCACGAACCTCGATACTCTGGTTATAACTAGGGGAGACGGCGCGGATGGCAGCACTAGCGAAGGTGCCGATAAGCTTGGGGATGTGGCCAAGGATGGGGGTGCTATTACCCCAGTTTTCTATTGTGTCTGCGATGTTACTGGCGACAACTCCACCAGCGTATTCTGGGTCGTTGGCGAGTGAGATCTGCTCCCTGCAGACCCCCTGAAACTCTGTGAGTCCCGGGGCACACGATTGTTGATATTGAGCGCCGAAATACTCAACTGTTTCTCCAACTCCTGCGAGTGAAGAGTTAGTGTTGATGTAGCAGTTGTCTATCCCCCCGTGATTACTACCACCACTAACTCCTGTGGCGTAGTAGCCACCTTCAGAGTGGCATTTGCTAGAGGGAATAGTGGTGAGAAAGGCTTGCTTGGTAGATTTGGCGCAGTATTCTGAGGGCAATTGAGTGGCTACACCATGACCTGGATCTACTGCTAACCAGCAACCACCACCAGAAAAGAAGGTGTCATCTTGCTCTTGTTTGTAGGCGTCAAAGCGAACTAGCTCTGGGGTGGCAATATAGTCTGAAGTGAATGAAGTGGGGGAGTTGAGAGAGATGATCTTGAGTTGGGTATCAGTGAGACCACTACTGCCTTCGCTGACTGCATATGACAGCGCGAGAGCGAGTGCGGTCTCGTCACTAAGTTCGCAGACATTAGATGACTCGTTACATGAGAGACCACCATTGCAGTTTTTGAACAAGACAGTGCATTTTTGATTGAGATCACCGCGTTTGAGAGTGGTTTTACCTGCGAGGGCTTGATTTTGGTTGAATTGATATTCAAGAGCTGAAGAGGGAATACACTGGAATTGATTGAAGCCTTCCATGTAGATGTTGGCACCTGAGCAGGAGCTAGACTGGGCGCTTTTGATTATTTCTGAGGAGATGTCATCTGGAGAAAAGCCATTGGTTATGCTAAGACTGGTGATTATGGTGGTGAGCTCGTCTATGTTGAGAGAGTTGCTGATGGTGTGTTGATAAATCTCAGAGACAAGAGTGGCGGACTTATCTCTAATGAGATTGAGCTGGGGATCGAGCTGGCAGACATCACTGCGGAGGTAGTGGCCATCGTCGCAAGGATTGCCAGTATTACAGGCAGATTGATTGCTTTGACCGCAAGACTCGATAACACTGGTGTCGGTGACTCGATCCTGGAATGGAGTAGGTGAGAGATCGAGAGTGGGGTACTGGAGTGTGGCGGTAGAGGTGAGATTATTGCGCCTCTGGATAGTGGGGCCGATTGTGGTGGTAGTGTTGGCTATGTTGTCGCTAGTTACACACGGGTTATCTGGATCAAGACCTATCCAGACGCCATTGTGGGCTCTACAGGAGAGCTGGTCATTTTCTTCGCTTTCCGAGAGCATCTCGATGAATGGATTCATCTGATTCTCGATGGTGGTGGTGTTGTAGGTGGTGTTGTAGGTGGTGTTGCCAGGTTGATCCCGTTGTGCAATTAGATATTTGAGCTTGCTGGTGGCGTAGGAGTCGGTGATGGTGGTGTCGAAGCTGGTCTTGACCTCCTCGGTGATCAGACCTTGCGCCTCGTATGACTCTTGGATAGTCTGGTATTCGTCTGATATGCTCGTGACTGTGCCGTCATATGAGTAACTATCTTGTTCTACCTCTGTGGCGTAGCGAGAGAGGCAGGCATTACGGACGTCTGGGGAGATAATGGACTGGCAGCCGGAGTATGCGTTACTGAGAGTGAGGGCGTTAGCAGCTTGGGCGAGGGAGATAACGGAGTTGCGAAGGCTAGTATTGGTGATAGAGTCGAGATTAGTCTGGAAAACGCTGCCTCTACCGCTTGCGTTATTCGTGAGTGCGTCGAGTGCGAGCTGGAGCTCGATGTACTGGGTGGTGTTGGTGTAGCCGTTATCTGTATCACCTAGTTCTGCGAGGGCATCCTTTGCCTGTTTGAGAGCTTTTTGACACTGTGAGTCAAGAGTGGATTCGCCGCCAGTGCAGTTGACGATAAACGCCTCGTCTCCTGCGAGGAGCTTATATGCCTGGTTGAGATAGAGATTAAAGTTGTTAAAATATGATGTCCGCTTCTCCTCTGAGTCGAACTCAGCCTGGAATCCCTGGGCGTTGTACTCTTGTTCTGCGAGGATGAACTCTCTAGTTGACTCGTCGTAGATGAGGGTTTGGTTAAAGAGTTGGTTAAAAGCATCTTGATCGGAGATGTCTCCTATGTTATTGATTTCGTTGTTATCTTGGATATCTTGCTTGATGTTGTTGATGAGACTATCAAATTCTTCGGTTGAGAGATTGCTAATAATCTCGGAGACGGTCTCGGTGTGTTGGGCGCTGGCTCTAGCTGTGGCAGCAGTTGCTACGTCGTACCTCTTGCCGTTGGGGGCGATGTAGGTGCCGGAGATAACTCCAAGTCCGTCACTAGCTGTGTACTCGTTGGGGCCCATGTAGCTATCGTCGTCCTGCAGATCCCCGTAGCGATTATCCTCGTCGTATTGCTGGTTGTATGCGTCTTCGAGAATGTCTCTGGTTGTGGTGGGGGCGGGAGGCTTGTCTTGTTTGGGTGGAGTGGAGGTTGTGGTGGAGGCTGGATTGACAATAACTGTTGGTCTGTCTGGTCTAGCTTGGATGATTGTTGGTGGAGTGTAGGTTGATCTTGTTGTTGTGGTATTACTGGGTATTGAGATCTGGCCGTCACGTTCTTCGATATCGGCAATGATGGGAATGGTGGTGGGGGAGAACTGGTCAATGAGAACAATCCCAGTGAGAGAGAAGGTGGCGGTGAGAATGAAAAAAATCGAGAGTAGTCTGGATCTAGTAGGGTGAGTGATGGTCATGGTGAGTCCTGACTAGAGATGGACTTGATTGTGAGAACTGGGATGTTGTCAGGATTAGCTCGAAGCTGGGTGGTGAGCTCTCCGGTGATCGAGACTGTGGTAGCAAGATGGCTGGGGAGATCTAGATCTGATCTGTATTCTAGACGGATGAGACTGCTGGATGTCTGGAGGTAAAAGTCTCCGTTTTCACTGGAGGTGGAGGATTTGGTGACTCGCCCAGTGAGAGTGGTATGGCTGGTGATGCTGTTGTTGACTGGGGTTGAGCTGACTTCGTGGATGGAGATGGGCTGGGGGCGAAAGTAGTAGTAGGCAAGAGTGAGGATGCCAGAGACTGTGATGGAGGCGATGGTCACGATGAGATAGCTACGTCTAGTAGTGGACATGGATTTAGTCTACAATACCTGACTACTCGAGGCAATCAGCCTATAAAGTATTGGTGTTTTGGTCTTATAATAAAATTGCTTTTGGGAAAAATCAATTACCTCTGGGAGAGAAAAATGGTGGAGTGAATATTGGGGTAGAAGGATGTAGAAGTTAATAGATTGATTGGGTGAAGAATAATGAGTTTTTATTTGTAGTGCGTGGCGACGCACACCCGCGTTCTATTTTCTTACTTGTCTAAGAAAACAGAACCAAAAAGAATGACACCGCCACGGCGTCACAGATTTACTGACTAGTTAATGATATACAGATAATAGTGGTTCTGGTATTAGGGTTCCCCAATACCATATGCACGTATCTGCATTTCTGATGAATTAACTACCAGAAAATTGTGTGACACGGCGTGGGCGGGATGGGCTGCAAAGGAGTGTTGACAAGTGTGAAGTGTAAGGTTATACTTGATGGTATATGAAAGATGTGTTGAATGAATTGGAAAAGAAAAGAAAGAGCCTGGGGATTGCTATTCCTTTTGAGTGGAGAGAGATGGCGGGGGTACAGGAGTGGTTTGGGAATGAGCTGACGTATAGCTCAAATGCGATAGAGGGAAATACGCTAACTAGGGAGGAGACTGCATTAGTAGTAGGGAAAGGATTGACAGTAGAGGGAAAGACGATTAGAGAACATCTAGAAGCGGTGAATCATGGGAGAGCTTATGAGTGGGTGTTGGAGCAGGTAAGAAATGGAGAGGAAGTGTCAGAAGAGATGATGTTGCAGCTGCACGAGATAATCCTGCGAGGAATAAATGATGAATATGCAGGAAGATACCGAACTGGAATGGTGAGGATAGCGGGATCAAGAGTGGTGATGCCAAATGCGCAAAAGATACCAAAGTTGATGCAAGAATTGGTTGAGTGGATCGAGGGTGATGGGGGGATGAGTCCAGTGGAAAGGGCGATTGAGATGCACCTGAGGTTGGTGAGCATCCATCCATACGTAGATGGTAATGGGAGAGTAGCAAGACTAATCATGAATTTGCTTTTGATGCAGGCGGGATACCCACCAGCAATAGTTGAGAAGAAAGAGAGGAGAAGTTATCTTAGCGCACTTGAGAAGATCCAACTAGGAGGGGGAGGGGGAGACTATCAGGCTCTGATGTACAAAGCTGTTGGTAGATCAATAGAGATTTGTTTGGAGGCACAAGGGAAAAAACAAAATGTGCAGAAATTAGCGAAACAACACCTACTCAAGATAGGAGAGTTGGCAAAGTTGACGGGTGAGACAGTGCCGACAATTCGTCACTATACTAAGGAAAAATTGTTAGAAGTGGCTGAGTATAGTCCTGGTGGATATCAACTATATGCGCAAGACAATGTGGAGAGAGTAAGGAAGATCAAAGATCTCCAGAGGAGTAAGCGACTAACTCTGGCGGAGATTCGAAAGACTATTTTTTCTTAGAGTTGAAGCTATTGCCGATACCCTCGACAGCGCGAAGGATCTCGAGAGGGACGGCAAAGACTACAGTGTTACTCTGATCAGAACTGATATCATTGATGCTGTTGAGAGTGCGCAGGTGGAGCGCGCCAGGGGCCTCTGCGAGTTTGGCAGCAGCGCTCGCTAGGTTTTGGCTGGCTTTGAGCTCGCCCTCACTGTTGATGATGGTGGCTCTTTTTTCTCTCTCAGCTTCGGCTTGTTTGGCCATGGTGCGAACCATTGATTCTGGGAGCTCGATGTCTTTGAGCTCGACTGACTGGACGTCTATACCCCAGGAATCGGTGGTTTTGTCGACTAATCCTAGGATGTCTTTGGCGATCTTTTCTCTGTTGGTTAGTAGTTCGTCAAGAGTGGCCTTGCTAGCGACACGACGCATGGTGGTTTGTGCCAACTGGAGAACGGCGTAGGTGACGTCCTGGACCTCGTTGATGGTGCGGGCGGCGTCTACGACCTTGTAGTAGATGACGGCGTTCATTTTGCAGGTGACGTTATCTCTGGTAATAGTGTCTTGCTTGGGGACGTCGACTGCCTTGGTGCGAATATCGACTTTGCGAAAAGTCTGAAAGATAGGGATAACTAGTTTCCAGCCAGGCTTGACGACGTAGGAGAAACGACCCATGGTGTAGACGACGCCACGCTCATACTCATTGATCTGTTTGAGAGAGGCGAGGGCGAGGAAGATGATAATGGGTAGTGAGAACTGCATAGTGTTAGTTTCTAGCTATTAGCTGTTGGTTGTTAGTTGGGGTTAGTATAGCAAATATTGTAATCAACTTTCCTGCTAGTCATATCACACATATTTTAAACGTAAAACCACGCATAATTTTCTGTTGAAAATTTGCCTTAAGGTCTCGGCTCGCCAGCCTGCGACATTTTTTACAACTTAAAAAATATGTGAATGTCTAGTGATTAGAAAGTTATTGAGTGATCTTTGCCTCAAGTTGATCGAAGAAGGCAACAATCTGTTCTTTTTTGAGCATTTTGGTGATGACCTGGCGGTATCCGTCGCCTGCCTTGAGCGAGAGATTGACCTTTGTGACTGTGGCCTGACTAACTCTGAGAGTGTCGGCAACTGTGCGATGTGGGTAGCCTTTGAGGAGCATATAGGAAATGGCGAGGCGTTTGGCCAGCATAAGACGTTCGACGGGGGAGAGGAGGTCAGAGAGGAAACTAGAGGTGACACTGGGGCTCGTGTGAAGGGAGAATGAGTCGAGAAAAATCTGGTAGATCTGACCCTCAACTTGGGCTGGTAGGTGACGTAATGAAACTTGGGACATGTGGACCTCCTATTGATACTATGATTTAAATCATTATATCATATGATGATCCCATACAGAGAGTATACCAATTCCAATTTTGTCGAGTGACTAAAATTAAGTTCTTATATTAGTGCTCGTAGCGTCCTTCTGGTTGAGGACTCAACCAGAATGCGGTACTCACATGAATAGAGTAATCTAACTCAATTTCTTAACGAATACTCGCAAAATAGAAATATGGTATTCTCTTTTGCCTGGTATAATATAAATATCCCCCTTCGCATAGATATGTGGGGATGCTACGGAGGGACACAGTGAAAGATCTAGCGCGAGTATATATCAAGGCGGGAGACGGAGGGAATGGGAGTGTGCATTTTCGCCGAGAAAAGTATATCCCAAAGGGAGGTCCTGATGGAGGAGATGGGGGTAAGGGGGGGGATGTAATTATGGTGGCTGACGCGAATATTTCTAGTCTGGTGGAATACAATTATCAGCGAAAGTTTGAGGCTAGGAATGGGAGGCCAGGGAGTGAGAAGAAGAGTAGCGGGCGAAACGCTGGGGATATAGTTGTGCGTGTGCCGGTGGGAACTGAGATCTATCTGATCCCAGCTCAGTATATGGAACTTAATCTTCGCAAACGAGAGAATCTAGAGGAATTGTTAACAAAAAGGGAACTATTGGTTGATCTGAAGGAAGATAAACAGGAGTATGTAGTGGGATATGGGGGCAAGGGAGGACGGGGAAACGATCACTTTAAGTCCTCTACTAATCAAGCACCGATGGAGGCCGAGGATGGGGTGCCAGGTGAAGAAAAATATCTTTTGATGGAGCTGAAGGTAGTGGCGGATGTGGGGATCATGGGACTCCCGAATGTCGGTAAGTCATCTCTACTGAAGGCCCTGACTGCAGCTAATCCTAAGATTGCGGGGTATCCGTTTACGACGTTAGAGCCTAACCTGGGAGTCCTAAAAACTAAGAAAGAACACCTCATCCTAGTTGATATTCCTGGAGTGATCGAGGAGGCATGGGAGGGGAAGGGGATTGGGCCGTGGTTTCTCAAGCACCTGGAACGAACAAGCCAACTAATCCATGTGCTGGCTCCTGACGTTGAGATGCAAAGTTCCGAACACTCGCAGGCGCAAGGTTCGGAACTGGTAGATCAGTTGGTGAGAAATTACGAAGTGGTGAGGGAGGAGTTAAAGAAATTTGGGCAAGGGCTGGCGGATAAACCAGAGATAGTGGTGGTGAATAAGATGGAGATGATTACGGAGAAGTCTGATCAGGAAGAGATTGTAAAGAAGTTGGGTGAGAAGATCGGGAAAAAGATTCTTTTGGTGAGTGCGGGGATGATGGAGGGGATGGAGGAGCTTATCAAAGAGTTATAGTGTGGACCGTACCGGGGTTGAACCGGTTGCCTCGTCTATGCCATAGACGCGCTCTACCAGATGAGCTAACGGCCCAAGATTGGGTGGTGATGGGAGTATTTTAACATGAGATTGATACATTACGTTAAAGCTATGCTTGTCTCTTAGGCTGTTGTGTAACTTGAGTGGAGTGTTAGATGTGACTCAATGCGAGTGACGCGCTTGGAAAGTTTGTGGTCTGCTTCATCAAAAGATTCGATGATTGCGTTGTGATCTTTGCGATTGTCTTTGCTGAGTTTGTCGATTTTGCGGGTAAGGCTGGATATTTTGTTATCTATCTTTGTATCTAGCTTGGCTATTTTACTATCCAGCTTGGTGTGATTGGCTTTGGCTTCTGTGCTAACACTGTCAATTTTTGTCTCTAATCTGTCGAACTCTGGTTGGAGAGATTGTTTGATGTTGGTGAGGTCTTGTTTGGTGAGGGTCATAAATTAATTATGACACGATGAATGGGAACAATCAAATGCTTGGATCTGCGCTAGGCGTGGGAGTTGGCTCTGGAGTGGGAGATGGCGGGATGAGCTCGATGGGTCCACCTGAGATTGGGGAGGGGAGAGGTGAGGGAGTAGTCAGAGTGTCAGTGTCTCGGCGTGTCTGCGTGTCGGCTGAAGGAGTTGGAGAAGGGAGTTTGGCTTTGAGGGTTGAAAGTTCTTGAGTAGCTAGGTCTAGATCTGGGCTATTGACGTCCAAGCTTGCGATGGCCTGTTGCATGGCTTGATAGGCGAGCTCTATGTTGTCAGCTAGTTCATAGGCTTTTGCGAGGTTGTACCAGGCGTTAGCGTAATCTGACTTGAGCTGAGTGGCGGTTGAGAATTCTTCGACTGCGCGGATGAGGTAGCTATTGGCAGTGTCTCTGTCCTCTACGGTGCTTGCGAGCTGGTAGAAGATACCACCAAGCTCGATGCGGAGTGATGGGTTGGCGGGGTCGAGTGTGATTGCTTGAGCGTAGTTATTGATAGCGAGATCCTCGGCACCATCGGCGACGTTGATGAGCTGGCGATAGATCGAGCCGAGGTTGGTCCAAGTGGTGGCGAGGTTGGGGCGCATGGTGGTGGTGAGGCGAGCTTCTCTGACTGCTTGGGAGAGGAGCTGGGTGACCTGGGTTCTCTGATCTTCTGTGAGCTCGTTAGCTTGCGATAGAGAGGCGGCGAGAGTGAGATTGACCTGTGAGTAGGAGAGGTGATAGCTGGTGAGGGTGGGGACGAGTGAGATGGCTTGGAGGTGGTGCTCATAGACTGCTTGGCCATCGTTAGTTGCGACGGCAAGCTGAGCTTGCCTTAGATGATTCTCTGCCATGGTGAGTTTGCCACTAAAGAAGAGAGCGGTGACGACGATTGAGAGAGTGAGGGCGGTGGTGAGGAAGATACTACTTGAGTTGAGCTGGAGAACTTTGGGGGATTTGGGTCTAGCGGTGAGTGCGAGAAGAATGAAAAGAAGTGGAATCGTGATGATTGAGCCTGGAGTCAGAAGAAGAATGAGGAGAGTCGTGATTGTGGCTACTTTGAGAGGAGTATTGAGAGAGCTTGCCCTGGAGTTTTTGATACTCGAGAAGAATGAGGTAATGAGGAGAAAGAGAGGCGTGATGATGACTAGGCCGCCAGTGATCAGAAGCTGGAGGAGCTCGCTACTTGCGCTGTTGGGGAGGGTGTTCCAGAAGAGAGTGTAGTTAAGAGAGAGCGGTTTGACGGAAGAGTAGAAAGAGGTGAAGTTCGCGAGTCCAATACCCAGGAAGATGTTGCGAGTACTCTTGAGAGAGTCGAGTGCGATTGACCATGATGACAATAAGGGGAGAAGGGTGGGAACGAGTTCTCTCCCACTAATCATGAGGGAGAGATAGGCGACAACTGTAATAATCTGGATTGCAGTGGAGAAGAGGAGGATGGTTCTCTTGGAGTTGGACTTGGTAGATGTGGCCCAGGAGATGGAGGTAGCAATACCAATAATAATAAGAGAGAGGGTAATAAGAGGAGTGGATGCGAGCGAGAAGGCGCGCGTGTTCATGAAGGTGGGGAGAGTTGGGAGAGTGTGGAGAATCGTGAGTTGGAGAATAGAATGAATAGAGAGAAGAGTGGACGAGAGAACGAGTGCGGTGAGACTGAGTTTTTTGAGAATACGAGAAGAGTGAGAGGAGATCATGAGAGCAAGAACTGCTGAGGCGAGATAGAGGGAGCCTCTGCCGACGAGAGCTTCGGTGCCAGCTTCTTGAGTTGTGGCAATACTAACTATAATTCCAGTAATAAAAACGATGAGGGGAAATGTGAGTGAGCTGGGGGTGAAGGTGAGGGACTGGCGGCGGATCGAGTCAACGAGCCAAGCTATAAGTGTGGCCGAGGTGATGACAATGAGGAGGAGCTGTTTGGGAGTGGTAAAGAAGTTGGGAGTGATGGTCCAGAAAATGAGCGGGAGGAGGAGGATGAGAGCGGCGGTGAGATATGAGATTGATTTTTGCATAGATTAACTATACAACATCGAGTGTGAGTTTGCCCAGTTTGGTAAGTTCCGGAGAGTCTGCTGTGGGCATGAGCTTGAGCCAGGAGCGAGGAGTGCCCGTGTAGTCAGAGAGTGAGGAGTGGAGGGGGTCTTTGAGGAAGGTGGAGTTGATATCTGGGTGCATGTGAAGGTAGGGGATCAGGTTGGGGAGAGTGTTGTCGTCGACGGGAGTCATTTTGTATTTACCCTTGTAGATTGAGCCTTTGCCTCCATGCTTTTTCCGATAGGTCATGGCGTAGCCCACACTAACACGTCGCATGAGCTCACTGATCCCTGGTTTGGGAGCTCCTATGTTCTCTGTAAGGATGAGATGGAAGTGGTCGGGGAGAAGGAGAAATGAGTGGAGAGTGACTGGTGGGTTGCCTTTGTACTGTGACTGGCCTTGTTTGGCGGCTAAAGCTTTTGCAGATAAACGGGGAACCCAAGAGAGTGGGGCGCCGTCAGGAAAGCGGAGGTAGTAGGAGAGGGTGAGGAGGAATGATTGGTAGTCTGCTTGGTCGATAAAGAGGGGTTGGCCTGGCTTACTATAATGGGCGAGGTGGTAGGTCTGGTTGGGTTGGAAATTACGAAGTAGGAACTTGCTAGGCATGAGTTTACTATGCACTAAGTGGCGGAGGTTTGTCAAGGATTGGATAAGTATCACCAACTTTCTTACTAGCCATCCCACACATGTTTTTAAACGTAAAACCACGCATAATTTTCTGTTGAAAATTTGCCTGTAAGATCTCGCACCGTCGTGCTGCGACATTTTTTACAACTTAAAAAATATGTGAATGCCTAGTTGTTAGAAAGTTCATGAGTTAACTATGTTATAGTTGAGGCATGACAGAAATAAGATTGACGAAGAAAGAGGAGAAGGATTTGCTCCTGAAGGCGTTGTTTGGGTCGCCGTTTTTTAATATCCTGGCTTCGGTGCTGGCGACTTTTATTGTGGGTGCGCTCTTTTTTAAATATGGGGGAGGAGTGCCGATCAATGTGACGAGTACGATGACCGAGATGACCTCGACTTTTGATGTGAGCGGAGAGGGAAAGGTGGTGGTGATACCTGATGAAGCAAGGGTGAGGATGGGGATTAGGAAATCTGGCGCGAGTGTGAGCGTGTTGCAGGAAGAGGTGAATACTGTGATGAGTGAGCTAGTTGATGAGTTGGGGCAAGTGGGAATCAAGAAAGAAGATATTAAGACTACAAGCTATTCGGTAAATCCAGATTATCAGGTTGAGGAGAGAAGGTCCGTGGGATACGTGGCATATGCGGAGGTAGAAGTCAGGGTGGTAGAGCTCCAGAAGACTGGTGAGGTGTTGGATCTGGTTGGGGAGTTGGGGCTGGAGCAGGTGGGGGGATTAACCTTTGGACTTTCGGATGAGCTGGAAAAAGAAGCAATGAGAGAGGCTCGAGAGCTGGCAATTGATGAGGCAAAGGAAAAAGCCGAGGAGTTGGCGCAGCTAGCAGGGATGAAACTTGCTAGGATTGTAAATGTTAGTGAGAGCGGGTCATATCCACGACCATACATAATGAACGATAAGTCAGTATTGAGATCAATGGATGAAGAGAGTGAGATGAGTGTTCCAACCCAGATAGAACCAGGAAGTAGTGAGATTGTGACAAATGTGACTCTGAGTTATGAGACGAGGTAGAGATTAGGATCTGTAGCTGGCAACTAGTTTATTGAAGAATGCTTGAGAGTTTGCTGAAGATGGCTTGCCACCCTAGGATAATCTTGCGGAAGAAGTTGGGTGAGTCAACGTCTTCTAATTGTTCGGAGCTTGGTTGGGTCCCGAAGATGTCGTTGAGTGATCCTGTAAAGTCGAGTCCTTTTGAGGCTGGTGAGGGAGAGATTTCGGCTTGTCGGCTTGTCGGCGTGTCAGTTGGGGAAGGAAGGGGGGATTTTTTGAATATTTTAGTAATGATGTTGCTTGAAGGGGAAGGAGTCGGGGTGGGGGTAGGAGTGGCGGTGGGGGATGGTGAGGGAGAAATTGATGGGGTGGGAGTTGGAGAGGTTGCGGGTGAGCAGTCTTTGGTTTTGACTTCAAAAACAGGAGAGTATTGAGGGAAATCTGGAATGCTGGCTAGAGTGATGCGGGAGTAGTAGGTGGTGTTGTGGTCAAGGCTTGTGAAGGTATAGCTATTCGTGCTACCAGATAATTTGTTG
>Ga0233431_1003288_pt1 | contig 19865 bp, 12 predicted proteins | sample SI_118_April2016_FD_179867 | JGI IMG/M metagenome (GOLD analysis project Ga0233431, IMG submission 179867) | Seawater microbial communities from Saanich Inlet, British Columbia, Canada - SI_118_April2016_200_MG | ecosystem: Environmental > Aquatic > Marine > Inlet | place: Canada: British... | reverse complement strand
TTGGTTTTTGTTGCGGAGCCTCTGTTTGTTCTCGTGGACCTTCTTCTTTCATCTGTTTTTCGGTTTTTCTGCCTTTCTTGCTCCCTTCCATATTTGACACGTAGTTTGGCATGCGTAGATTCATTCCCTCTTCCGTTCCTTGTTTGAATATTGGCTGGTTTTCGCTAACTATTCTTTTTGGAGCTATTACTCTTGGTTGTGGTTGTGTTTGATATTCTTGTTGTGGATCTGTCATTGCTTGTTCTTCGTCTTGTTTGGGTTTGTCTTGTTTGATTTCGCCTTGTTTGGTTTTTCCTTTTGAAGTAGATGACATGCCTGTTGGCATGCCTGTTGAATTTTGGATTGCGTCCTCTCCTCTATCATCGTCCTCGTTTTCTTGGGTTCTGGCTGCAGGTTCCGTTGGAATACCTGCTGTTGCTATTGTTGTCGTTGGGAGAGTTGTATCACTCAACGTTACTTCAGCGCTTACGTCTGTTTTTGATTGGCCTGTGAATTCTAAGATGTCTTCACTTGAAGCTCCTATGAAAATCCCGAGACCTCCTTGTGAAGCTTCTACTTTGAACATTTTGCCGTTTGCATCTATAAATCCGATCTCTTCTGGCATATTTGGATCTATAAATACTCGTAGGGCTTTACCTGTAGGATCGTTCGGGTTTCTTACTTTTCCGACGATCATTGTGCCTTTCTTGTTTAATTTTAATGGTTCAATTACTTCCAAGTTACCGGCTTCTTTCATTAATTTCGTTGTCTTTTCCATCGTTGTTTTCGCTGAAGGTGGAGTTGTTTCTGCACCTGATTTTAGCGTCAAGAAGTCTACTAACTTATAAAATATAGTGATTTGTTCTTGGTCGTAGTCTCCGTCTTCATTAGGGAGATATATGTATACTTTCCCATCGCCGAAATCTTTGCTCATCTGTGAGAAAAGCGTATTAATTATCTCGTCATGTTGTGGGTATTGTTTCAAATATTTTTTGAAGAGGTCTGTATCTTTGAAAGCTTCTATATTCTCTTCTATCAATTCGAAAAATTCGTCAAAAGATTTCTCAGAGGTGCTTACTTCTCTGTATAAATCTTCTAGGAATGGGACTAATCTGTTGTATTTGTTTTGCATTTGTTTTTATTTTTTTAGCTGAGAGTTTGGTCAGCTTCTATAAGCATTGATTTGTAAGTTCTAGATGAAGTTATTGATAGATCTCTGAATATAGACATACATGCTCCTAATTCCACAGTAGCCATATCTCCTGATGTTTCGGCTATACGTTCCAATTGTTTCGATGGTTTCTTGCTTTCTTCTGTCTCTGTTTCATTCTTTTTGCAGAATTCTATGAATGCTTTCATGTCTGGCAATCTGTCTAGGGAACTTGCTTTGTTTTGTGTTTCGTTTTGGTGTTTCATTAAAAGTTCTGTTCCTCCCATAGCGTAGAATCTTCCCCATTCTTCGTTTGAAGTTAGGACTTCTCTTAGTTGAGTCATTGCTGTAATTTTCTTTTGTTTTTCTCTTTCTGCTTTTCCTGTTAGCAGGTCTCCAACTCTTTCGCCTTTGCCTGTTTTATGTAGGTATGTTAATAGACCTACTGATCCAAGGATGTATGGGTTTTTTAGTACTTTTGATGGATTTTCTAGTATTACTTTTCTGTTTGCTATTAAGTTTGCTACGATTGTCATTACCGCACATAAACTACCTACAAACCTTCCTGTTCCTTTGAATGTCAACGCTTGAAGGGCCCTGTTCCCCGATGCGTTTAAACGCATGCCTTTTGCTCTTTGAGCCATTTGCTGTTGTGAGTTGTATCTGAGCTCATACACTCTTTGGTAGTAATGGAAGTTTCCTAATTCTTTGTCGATTTTTTCTTCTAATTCTGGGTGTTCTTGTTTCGCGTAGTTGAAAAGTAATTTCATTTCAGATGGCTCAAAACATCCGTATCTGTTTCCCGTGTCTATTAACCAAATTGCTTTTTCCGGATTTTTCTTGATAAATTGACGTCCAAATTCTTTTCGCACTCCTTTGTGAGCTAGAGTTAGTACAAAAAATGCCGAAGGTGCTAATTGTGAATCTAGCAATGCTTCTTCTATTACTTCTGCATATGTTTTGCCTAGGTCTTTAACTTTTGAATTAGGAAGTTCTCTTAACTTTATGAATTCATCGAATATTGTTATAAGAGGTTTTGCTTTTTCTTGCTTCATCAGATCCTCAAAAAACACTGAATATACTTCGAGTTGAGCCAATGATTTCCTTGTGATTAGGCGTTCTTTCTCGGTCATGTTATCTATGAGTGCTATTGCATTGTCCACACCCAAAGTTGTTTCTTCCCGCAGTTCGTCCCTAAGTCCTTGAAGGGCTTTTATTTTTTCTTGTGGGCTTGTATTTGATTGATTTATCTCTTTTTTCTTATGCGAATATTTCTCCCAGCTTTTGTTGATTGGCTTTAGGATTCTTGCCGTCATTCGGCCGAGAGGGAATCTGTAGTTTTTTCCTTGTTCTCCTGTTCTTTTCTTTCTTACTTTTTTTGTCACATCTCTCACAGCTTCATCCCAAATCTTTTCTGACTCCTTTGCTAGGTCTTTTTTTTGACCTGCTAAGGCAAGCTCATCTGTCATCTCTGCAAGATTCTGAGCTTCTCTTTCTTCTGGTGTTTGATCAGGGGTGTTTGCCATCTTATAGTCTTAATAGTTTAGATAAATTGTCTACAAATCCTGGTTCTTTTCCTTCCAATTCTGGAAGTCTTCGAGATAGGAATTCGTATATTTCTGTTGGATCTTGTTTGCCAAGTTGGATCTCAATTTCCTCTAGAAGTTCGTTGTATACTTTTATGTTCAACACTTGATTAAATGGTGGATTGTATACGATCCAAAATGCTTTTATTCTGTTGTATTGATAAACCTTGTTTCCGACTTTTACTCCCAGGTCTGACAAAATTATTTTTACATTTTTTGGGTGTGGTCTGTCTGCCACTAGGTAGACTGCACCGAATGCTATTAGCGCTAGTCCAAATGACCATGAGTCTAGCAAGTAGGCTGAGATTCCTCCTCCTATGAAAATAGTCACGAAAATTGCGTACCATAACCATCCTCGTTTGATTTTGACAAATTCTGGTGCTTTCCAGGTTAATTTCCCTACATCATACGCTGTTTCTTGAGGGGTTTTGCTTAGACGTTTCGATTCTTTTTTCAAAGCTTTTTGCAAATTTTTTTCTGCTTTTTTTGCTTTTCTAAAGCTTCTTTTGTTTTTGATTTTTTTAACCATATATTTTTTTGTTTTTTATCTTAACATTATATCATTTTTTGGTGTTTTTATCAAAACAAAAACCCTAAAAGATTAGGGTTCTTGCGTTTTTTTCATTTTTTTTAGTGAGAAAAACCTTTTTTCTACTTAATGTATGGGATCAAAGCCATTTCTCTAGCTCTTTTTATGGCGTTTGATGCCATTTTTTGGTGTTTGATGCAGTTTCCGCTGTAGTATTTTGGGACAATTTTGCCAAATTTAGTAAGAAATCGTGAGATTGAAGCTACGTTTTTGTAGTCAACAAACTGAACTTTTTCTTGGCAGAATCGGCATCTTCTTCCTTTATATGTTGGCATTATTATTTAAATTAAAAGATATTTTCTTCAGCCCCAGAAGCCTCTGGTACGGGTGCGTCTGTATCAACTGCTTCTGCTGTTGGAACTTCTTCTTTGGAATCTGATTCTTCTCCACCCTCTCCTTGTGGTCTTTTGTCTAACATAACCATGTCTTGAATGATGATTTCTGTTTTGAACTTCTTTACACCTTCTTCTGTATCCCAGTTTCTAGTTTTCAAGTATCCTTCCACATAAACTAGTTTGCTTTTTTTAAGGTATTTTTCGCAAATTTCAGCAAGTTTTGCCCATGCAACACACTCGTGGAATTCTGCAGATTGTTTTCTGTCTCCTTCTTTTGTTACCCATTCTCTATTGGTAGCAATTCCAAAAGTGGTGACTTTTTGGCCGTTTGGCGTTTCTCTCATTTCTGGGTCTCTTGTTAGGTTCCCAATGAGGATAACCTTGTTGATTGATCTCATTTTTTATTGGTTATAGAGATATATCTGGATCGTCAATAATTGACCTTAGTTTAGCGTCAACGTCTTCTAGTTCTTTTCTGTCTGCGACTTTGACTTCTTCTTTTTTCTCTTCTGGTTCAGGAGCTGGAGCTTCTTCCTCGACTGGAGCTTCTTCTTCGACTGGAGCAGCTTCCTCTTCGACTGAAGCAGCTTCCTCCTTGACTGGAGCAGCTTCCTCTTCGACTGGAGCAGCTTCCTCCTTGACTGGCTCTTCTTCCTTGACTGGCTCTTCTTCCTTGACTGGCTCTTCTTCCTTCACTGGCTCTTCTTCCTTCACTGGCTCTTCTTCCTTGACTGGCTCTTCCTCCTTGACTGGCTCTTCTTCCTTGACCTCTACTTTTTTAGGCTCAGGTTTTGGTTTTGGAGTTTCTTTTGGTTTCTCTTCCTCTTTCTCTTCCTCAGGTTTGTCTTTTTCTGCTTTATATTGTTCGGCTTCCTGTTCAAGTTTGTCTAGAGTTGTGATTTCGTAATAGTTTGGTGTTTTCAAAATCATGTATCTGAGAAGGTCTTGTTCTAATGCTAATTCGCTTTTGAACTCTTGAATTTTTTCTGGATCTATCTTGAAATTCAATACTATATAAAATCCTCTTTCCTGTTTTTTGATTGTGTAAGCCATATTACGAACTCCCCAAATATCCTCGTGAGTTATTTCCCCTCCAAGGTCTTTGATGAACTTTTTGATTTTTTCGAGCTGTTTAGTGGTGGCTTCTTCCCCAAGTTCAGGGTTGATTATTACCATTAATTCGTATAGCAGAAGATCTTCTTCAGTCATGTTTCTTTGGGTTAGGTTATTTTCCTAAGCTCTAATCATATAAAATTAGAGCAGAATTTAGCGGGAGAAACCTAACAGATATTTATATAGTTGGCAATGTTTTCGCGCACTATTCCGCCTCGCTTGTCAAGTATAATTTTTAATATTGGTTTATTGCTGGATTTATTTTTGACGTCCATTTAGGCCCTGTCTACAGGTTATAAACCCTACTTGGCATTGACATTTTGATATTTTCAGACCATAATCCTCTTCGACTGTCAATTTTCGGATTTTGAGGTCTGTTTAATAAAGTAGGTATAATTTCGAAGTATGACTACGGAAACAAATGTGTACCATATAGAACAGGTAAACAAACTCGCTCAAAAAGAGCGCCATATGAAGGTTTTTACGCCTTGGTTTGTATTTAAGAAGTGGATTTTGAAGCTTCTGGGGTTCATGCGTATTCCTGTTAATTATATTCGATCCTTGGGACTTTTTGATTTCAATATCCTACCAATAGCACCCCACAAGAGACTTATGTCTCAAATCAGTATCTTTGCCGGGGTTCTTTTTATACTTAGCGGAATTTCGCCTATTTCGAGCTTTTCTACTGTTTCTATGAGTTATGCGAGTGACTATATAGATACTTATTCTCTACCTGGAGACGTGTTAATAGCTGATACTGACGGTTATTTGATGAAAATTAACCCTCAAACAGGTAATGCGAGTAGGATCGGAATGACTGATTTTGCGATTCATAGCGTTGAAGGAGGCCAAACTTTGTCTCAGATTGCTGTAAGGTACGATTTGAGCGTGGAGACTATTATGTGGGAAAACAATATTGGGAACGCTAATATGGTTGTTTCTGGTCAAAAACTGGTAATTCCCCCTATTGATGGAGTTAGTTATACAACTATGGAAGGAGATAGTTTAGAGAAATTGGCTGGTAAATATACTATAGATACAAGTGGTATTATTGCTCAAAATAACCTTACAACCGATACTTTAGCTATTGGACAGCATCTTTTCTTGCCTGGAGCTAAGCCTCTCGGGCCTGGAAAACCTACTGTTGTTGCAGGGTCAGGTTCTACGACGAGCGTAGGTTCTTCGACTGTTTCTTTGAGTAATTCAAATGATATACCAATTGGTACAAAACCTTTCATTTATCCAACTCGTGGTGATATCACTCAGGGTTACCGTGCTGGTCACTATGCTATTGATATCGCTGATAGTAGTATGCCTCCTGTTTGGTCAGCTGGTGCTGGACAAGTTACAAAAGCTTCTTCTGGTGGATGGGGTGGTGGATACGGTAATCATGTCATTGTTTCACATGGCAATGGACTTGAGACTCTTTATGCTCATTTGGATCATTTGACTGTTTCTGAGGGACAATGGGTTGAACAGGGACAAGTTTTGGGTCAAATGGGTAATACCGGGCGTGTATATGGTGCAACTGGAATCCACTTACACTGGGAAGTAATTAAGAATGGTATTAAACAATATCCTGGAAACTATTATTAAAATAATTAGATTGCCTAGGAGGGGCGTGCTTTTTTTATTGAAGTTTTATAGAGTGAATTTTTCCCCTGATCATAGTCCTGGTGGGCGTGCGAAGTATCCTTTTGGATACTGTAGATTTAAGCCTAGTTGTAGTGAATATGCTTCAGAGGCGATCGAGAAATATGGAGTGATTTGGGGTGGTCTAAAAGCTCTGTGGCGTGTTTTAAGATGCAACCCTTTGAGTAAGGGTGGGCATGATCCTGTGGATTAGAGCTCTCTACGTGTTTGGGCAAGTCCGGGGTGCGCGAGTTGGCTTATTCCGTCAGGCTTTTTTGGTACAGATAACGTGTGAGGATCAAAGCTGCTTCGCCTCTTGAGATTGGATTATCTGGTCTGAATGTGCTGTCTGAGTAACCATTGATAATCTTCATTTTTGAAGCTGCTCCAATGAATTCGTTGAAGTATGAATCTTCTTGTATATCTGTGAATTCTGTCGATCCGTCTTCGTCTGATGCGTCTATGTTTGCGGCCCTAACTATCATTTCTGTGGCTTCTGCCCTAGTGATAGGCACTTCTGGTCTGAATTCGTCGTTTGTGTCTGTGTAGAAGATATCTTCTTGAAGACCACATCTAACTACGTTGTAGTACCAACTTGCTGTATCCACGTCCTCTACTTGTATGCTTGGTAGAGGTCCTTGGCTGTAGTCTGCGTTGCATTGTCTGACATCATCACATCTTGTTAAGTAGAGAAGGATCTTTGCAAATTCTGCTCTTGTGATTGTGTTGTTTGGTCTGTATTCGTGGCCAAATGCTGTGTCGTATCCACCAACTACTTTTATGTCGTCGACTGTTAATTGAGATAGATATTCTGCTGATGCTTTTATTTCTCCTTCTTCAAGGTCTACGAAAGTTGTTTTGTCTGTTCCTGAGATGCAGTATGGAGAAGTTATTGGTAGTGGAGTTGATGCGACTGGTCCTGGAGTCGGAGTCGGAGTTGGGGCTGGCGTTTCGTCGTCCTCGTCAGCTTCGTCACAAGTTTTATGCGTACAAGACATTTGGCCGTTGTTTCCGCAGAAACATGTGTTGCAGTCGTCTACAAAAATTGCTGCACCTGGGCTGTATGTTTTGCTTTCGTATAAACAGTTTATTGGATCTGGGTTTGGGTTGATTGTTACTCCGCCTGCTTCTGCCGGGTCTGGGTCGGTTATAACTGGGTCGGGATCTGGATCGACGTCACAAGTTACGTCTGTACATGTTATTCCACCGTCTGATTCACAAACACATATATTACAATCGTCTGTTGCATCGAAAGTTTCGCCTACTTCATAATCTTCACTGTTGTATTCGCAAGTTACTGGGTCTGGGTCTGGTTCTGATTCTGGCTCGCAAACCTCTTCAGTACATAAGATTTGTCCATCTCCTTCGCATGTGCATGTGTTGCAGTCGTCTCCTGCGTCGTATGTTGCTCCTACTTCGTATTCTGTTTCGTCGTTTGTGCATATGATTGGGTCTGGCTCGCATGAATCTGCCGTACATGAGATTTGTCCATCTTCACCGCATGTACATGTGTTGCAGTCGTCTCCTGCGTCGTATGTTGCCCCTACTTCGTATTCTGTTGTGTCGTTTGTGCATATGATTGGGTCTGGTTCTGGTTCTGGCTCTGGTTCTGGTTCTGGCTCAATCCAAGCACAGAACTCACTTCCTTCTAGTGCGTTCGTGTAGAGCTGAGTTATTTCTGTTTGAGTTAGGGCTCTTTCGAAGAATAAAAATTCGTCGATTCGACCTTCTATTCCTCCAAGTTTAAGAGGTTCATTACGATCATTTAATTTTTTATAAAAATCTGTGTCAGTAACTTGTCCATCGACGTAAAGTATCGCGACTGGTTCATCAAGAACTACTGTTATGTTGTGCCACTCTAAATCCGCAAGTACGTCTGTATTTGAATCAAGCATTATGTAGCACTCTGGTAGCGGAATTTGATTCCCGTATTGATCTGTATTTTCTGACAAACATTCTTCTAATGGCTGAGCTCTGTGGTCAAAAGAGATGTCTCCATTTTGTGTTGCCCAAAGCAACCATCCTGCGCCTGGGAAACCTCCATTGAAGTGGTCCGCCATATAACTAGAAGGGATCGTTTCGTCTTCATTTGCTTCGTCTATTTTTGCCCATAGAGAAATTGTCACATCTTTTCCTTCAACGTCCCATGTGTCTGAGTCTACTATTACGAGGCTTTTACCTGATGAACTTTCTAGGGCATTACCTGCTATTCCTTCAACTAAACTTGAATTATTTAATACTCCTGATCTTCCTTCTATTATGTCTTTGACTTGGATTCCTTCAGCTTCTTCAAATGACCAGTATGCCGATGGTGCTTCAAATAAACATTCTAGAGTTGGTCCTTCTGGAAGTTCTGGATTTCCTCCTCCAGATTCAGGTTGTCCTGGAACTATGCCCTCTGATACTGCAACTTCGTAGTCATAGAGTTCTTTTATTTCTGCGGTTGTGAGGGCTCTCGAATACACTCTTGTTTCGTCTATCGCACCTGCGAATGGTTTGTCTGCATCGTCTTGGCGGGCACCAATTGCTAGGGTGTCTGATCCTCCAATGGTTTTGCATTCTGGTCTGTCAAAGTTGTCTGTTCTTCCTACTTCTTCGCCGTTTATATACACAATTTCTTCCCCATTTTTATGATTATATGTTGTTGAGATTTGTGTCCATTGTCCTGGGATAATAGCGCTTGGAGGAGAAAACGTTTCGCATAACTCGTACTGAGTTTCTCCTTCATCATCTTGATATGGATACCCTGTTCTTATTCCAATTGAATTATTTGAATCGTATGACATAACGTACTTTGTCGAACTTGTTTCCATGATGTACGCTGAATTTCCAACCTGTGCTCCGTCTGTTTTTATCCAAGCTGACATTGTTAGAGAACCGTCTTGCAGTAGATTTTCTCCAGCATTAACCCAATCATCAATTCCGTCGAAGTGAAGTGCATTCCCTATTTTTCCTTCTACTATTTCTGGCAGGGTTTCTCCATCTTCTGCATTTGCGTCGTTTATTGATCCATAGGTCACTCCTTCAACTTCGTTTAATGTGATGCCTCCAGGCAGTACTTCATCAAATTTAAAATGTGATACTAGTCCTACTTCGATGTTTGTTTGTGGTTCGTACATTCCTTCGAAAGAGCAGAATTTGCTTGTTCTCGGCAAAGCGTGAATTTCTTCGACGTCTTCTTGTGAAATTTCTTTTTTGTATACAGCAAGGTCTGAAATTAGACCTTCGTAGTTGTAGTTAGGAACTTGTGGTGCTCCGATTCTGAATTCTCCTTCGTTGTCGATTGTGGCTATTGGTTCTAATCTTTCAGGGACACTTGTTTTCAATCCGTCTACGTATGAATTCATCGTCCCTCCTCCTTCTTCTCTATTTAAAGTTCCTGTGACTATGTGCCAGTTCCCATCGTTTACTCTTGCTTTTGTATCGTCTATATATGTGTATTGTCCCCCATATCCACATGTATATCCTTGATATACTGCTGGCTTTGGGTCTAATGGGCATTCGGATGATTCATTCCCCTCTACAAATGGGTAGCCTCCATCCTTGAACCAAAATAATGATGTACCTGGACTCCCTTGACTCCCATCCTCTTTGTCCACAATACTGTATGGCCTCATCGAATAAAAATATCCCGTATAGGGATTTCCACTGTTTTCTGGGACTGCTTTTCCGAAGACAATTGAATTTTGGTCTGTAGTTTTTAGCCTCGCAACCAAACTAATGTCCTCCATTCCCGCATTCAACGATTCATCATTCCCAAATGAGATGTATCCGTCATTGATTTTGAGAGCTACTGACCCGTCTGAGTTTTCAACCCATTCGTATTCTCCGAAGATAGTCCCATCGTTGTCGCCAACAACATCGTGAACTACATTTCCAAATCCTTCATCCATTGGCCAGTAAGAAACCATGTTTAGATCTGGATCTGTACATTCTGGCAGGTCTATTTCTTCCGTTTGATCTTCATCTCCAATTGGATTTACAAGGATTCCTTTGAAAAATCTATTTAGGTCTGTTGTATAAAAAACAACACCTAAAATCGCTAATACTACAAAAGCTACAATTGCTTTTTTCCAAGATTTCGAACCGGTTTTTTTATCCGTTTTGTCAGTACCCGGGACCCTATCTTCTTGAGCATCAGCATCTTCTGGAAGTTTATTTTTCTGCATATTTTTTTGTTTAAATTTTTGTTTCGTTAATTATATTATACAATAAATTGAGTATTTTTACAATAGCCTTGACTTTTGAGTGGTGATCTGTAAAATGACTCCCTGGCCGGACTTCTATCAAAGAAGTGGGCCAATTTTTGCGGGGGTTTAAGTAACACTCTTTCACATGACAATAAAACGTGCTCTTATCAGCGTTTCGGACAAAACTGGAATAGAAGAGGTCGCAAAAAAACTTTCTGACCTAGGCGTAAAAATCATATCTACTGGGGGGACTTCGAAGGTTCTTAAGGATGCTGGGATTCCTGTAGTTGATGTGAGTGATGTAACTGGATTTCCTGAAATTATGGAGGGTAGGGTTAAAACTCTACATCCTAATGTGCATGGAGGTTTGTTGGCTGTTCGCGATTCTGATGAACATATGAAAGAAGCTTCAGACAATGAGATTGAAATGATCGATTTGGTGATTGTTAATCTTTATCCGTTTACTGAAACGGTGGCCAAAGAAGGTGTAACTGAAGATGAGGTGATTGAGAATATTGATATTGGTGGTCCTTCGATGCTCAGAAGTGCCGCAAAGAATTACAAATATGTGACTGTGGTTACTGATCCTGCTGATTATGAGAAGGTTTTGACTGAGATTTCTGTAAATGGTGATACTTCTCTCGAGACTCGTAGAGTTTTGGCTCGTAAGGTCTTCAGTCTTACTTACAATTATGATGAGGCTATTAATAAATACTTCCGTGAGATAACTGGTGAACCTGAACTTCTCGACCTTCATTACGAAAAAGTCCGAAGTCTGAGGTATGGTGAAAATCCTACTCAGAAAGCTGCTTTCTTCCGTCATCCTGAAAATCATGATTCAAATATCACAAACGCAGAGGTCCTACATGGAAAGGAATTGTCGTTTAATAATATTGTGGATGGAGATAGTGCTCTTGAGTTGGTGAAGGAATTTAGTGAGCCGACAGTGGTTTTCGTCAAACATAACAATCCGTGTGGAGTCGCTACTCGCTCATCTATAGAGGAGGCTTTTGTGGCGGCACATAAGGCGGATCCTTTGTCTGCTTTTGGATGTGTGGTTGCGTTGAATTGTGAGTTTACTGCGGATATGGTCGACTACATGAAGGAGAGCAAGATGTTTATGGAAATCATTATTGCACCTTCTTATACTAAGGATGCTTTGAAGAGACTTATGACTCGCAAGAATTTGAGAATTTTGAGAATTGGAGATTTCAAAATAGATTTGATGAAAACTGATATTAAAAAAGTTACAGGTGGTCTTTTGATCCAGACTAAAGATACTTATGAACTTACGCCTGAGGACTTGAAAGTCGTGACCAAGATCAAACCTACTGATGAGCAAATCGCTGATATGCTTTTTGCAACTAAGGTTGTGAAAAGAGTTGTTTCAAATTCGGTCGTGATGGCAAAAGGTCTTACGACTGTTGGAGTCGGTGCTGGGCAAATGTCTCGTGTGGACAGTGTGTTTATTGCAGGTCATAAGGCCGGTGAGAGCGCACAAGGAGCCGTGATGTCTTCTGATGCTTTCTTCCCTTTCCCAGATGGGGTAGAGCAGGCTGCGTCGTATGGCGTGAAGGCTATTATTCATCCCGGAGGATCTATTCGTGATGATGAAGTTATTGCTCGTGCTGATGAATTGGGATTGGCGATGGTGTTTAGTGGGAGGAGGTATTTTAAGCACTAGAGTTTTCTGGTAGAATTTGTGTCGTATGGAAATATTAGATGCTGTAATTTTGGGTGCTGTGCAAGGAGTAACTGAGTTCCTCCCTATTTCGTCGAGTGGTCATTTGGTCCTGGGCGAGTCTATTTTGGGACTGGAAGTGGAAAATTTGTTGAGTTTTGATGTTGCTGTACATGTTGGGACATTGGTGGCAATTTTGGCTTATTTTTGGAAAGATTTCATTGGTTTGATTCGCAATAAGCAGCTTTTGGGTTTGCTTGTTGTGGGCACTCTGCCAGTTGTAGCGATTGGGTTTGGTTTGAAAGATTTTTTTGAGGGGCCAGCGCTGCGAAATTCTATGAGTGTTGGGATTTTTATGATTTTGGTTGGTGCTTTGTTTTTGTTCGCTGAATGGTATGGCCAGCGTAAAAAGAAAAAAGTGCCTGTCAGTGATCTGAAGTGGTGGAATGCTTTGATAATTGGGCTTTTCCAATCTGTCGCTTTGATACCTGGAGTTTCTCGTTCGGGATCTACTATCTCGGGCGGATTGATCAATGGCGTGAAGAGAGAAGAGGCTGCTAGATTTTCGTTTTTGTTGGGAGGTGTTGCTATCGCTGGGGCGGCTGCTCTTACTGTTTATGATCAGCTTGGGGATATCGATATGTCTACTATTGGCAGTCCTGATTTTCATCCTGTTTTGGCAGGGTTCTTGATGTCAGCTGTTGTTGGATATTTTTCAATTTATTGGTTGATGAGGTTTTTGAAAAACCATTCACTAAAATGGTTCGCGTGGTATTTGTTCGTGGTGGGTGGAGTGAGCTTGGTTTTAGGCTGCCTTTAGATGCTCTACTAATTGTGCGTGATTATCTGCAATAGCTTGAAGTGCTGTATCCAGAATCGGTCCGCCGTTTATTAGTGATAGTTGAGCTTCCTGATTTGTTGGAACAAGACGGATTTTTTTCCACATATCACCTCCTCCATTATCGAATCTAATGTCAAAATTGGGTTGGACTGCCGCTCTTAGAACTTGTGTAATTTTGGTAATTATTTCGTACTCAGCTTTTCCTAGCTGCCCGCTATACATCTCATATTCTGCAAATTCTTCAACTTCTCCACCTTCTAAGCCTACTTCTTGTAACAATTTATCGATTCTAAAGTGCTCTGCGACTTCTTTGCCGAGCTTGAGCTCTATTGTTTCTAGTAAAGATGGGGCAAATAGGCCGATCTTCTTGATATCCCCTCCATATCTGTCTTCTAAGAAAGCTTTTCTCCACCATTCTTTTTGGAGATCTAACATGTTTGTGTATGCCACGGCCACTCCTCCTGGGCTTAAGTGAAGCTGTTCTACTGCGGATTGGTCGCCGTATCTATATTCATTTCGACCGTGATCTCCCATTTTAAAGCTTGCTTCTGTACCTTCTTTTTGGGCTTGTTCTTCTAATGATTTAAGTATCATACCTTGGGAGGTTCCTTCAAGCTCTTTTTCTTGCTTTGCTTTTTGGTATACTTGCCAATCAGGGTCTTCTTCAAGTTTTTGTTGGAATTCTTCTGCACTTTCTTCACCCATATTTTTGTGGTTATTATTTTGTTATTAACTGACGACTTCCGCCCTTATCAATTTTTGGTGTTTCTTAGACTGACTCTGGTTTATAGTTTTGGTTTATTACTCTTTTATTAGATCCTTCACCTGTTACAATTCTAATTTGTATATTCTCTCCATTATTATTAAGACTTCTATAAGCTTCGTATGCCCTCCATATCTGATAATCTCCAACTCCAACTCTAACTTTGTTTGTAACACCATCAGCATCAAGTGCCTCTTCGATGACCTTAATTTTGTTTAACTCATTATATGTTTCTAAATCTACTTGTACAGTCAGAACGGCACCCTTTAATCTTACACCTACCACGCTTTCACAACCTCCGAAGTGTCGTACCGATTGACTGTTTGTCATCATTCCTATTTCTGGTATTTTATCACGATACTGTTCTACTTCGCTAGCATATTTAGGGTCATTTATTCTTTTTTGAATCATTGCCCTTTTAAAATCTTTAATAATGCCTTTTGCATCTTGGTTTGTATTTACTCCATATTCTGCTAGTTTTTCTCTTATGGTTTTGATTTTCAATAGTGCTTTTAGGTCTTTACAGTCTTCTAATTCGACCAATACTAATCCTGTATCAGTTCCTGGTCCAAAATCTCTATATATTTGTTTAAATATTTCTGTTGCTTGGAATGGCGAGACCCTATCTTTTACCATGTCGACATTATCAGCAACTCTTATCATGTAGTTTAGAGGATCGTTTTGTAGAGACGCTTCCTTGAATTCAATACCGAGTTTTTTGTCCTTCTTTCTAGCTAGGTCAACTACTCTACCTTTAAACTTCACATTTTCCTCGATTGTTATAAATTTAATATTATCCGAACTCAGTCCATTTTCCATTAGTACTCTTTCCATTTCTGCTATTTTTGTTTCTGAACAATGGATTTCAATCACATCTGTAGGAAGATCTTCTCTTTTATTAAATTCTGATATAATTTCAACGATGTTACCAGAATCAATGATAAATTCTCCGCGTGTTATTTTGATCTTTGTGTCCCTGTATACTTCAACCTTGTCTGCTGAGTGAAACAAAATTGCATCCTGAAAGTCTTTCATTAGCGTCTCAAATTTCGCTTTATCGGCTGGATTTTTAATTAATATTTCTTCCATTATTTCCATAAATTCAGGCTTTGCCGCTATTAATGCACCAGTAACTCCGTGAAGCGCTTTTCCTAAATCACCAACATCTGGGTATCCGAAATCATGGAACACTGCAACCATCTTCATCATAAATTTCGCTTCTGCTTCTGTGATTCCATATTTTGACATCATTGTTTGTACTATTTCTGGATCGTTTTCCATTGCATTTTCTATGTGGCCCATAACGTTCAATGTATGGTCAAAACCGTGGCTAACATATTGCTCAGGGTTTTTTTCGTGTTGTGCTAGGGCGTTTTTCTCTATGTATTCTCTTAATTTTTGTTTTGTTTCTTCTGGAACATTTTCTAGATCTTCAACCACCCTGTCTATTTTCTTTTGGGTATCTATGTTGTAGACAAATTCAATCGCTTTAATTCGTCCTACTGTCATGTCTGAGGTTATTTTTGGGGCTCTATCCACTAGTTTACTACTATCAATTGTTGTGTCTGGAGTTGTGTCTGTGTCTTGGTCTGCTTTTGCACTATCAACATCATTAGTTTGCGTATCTAAGGTTGGATCTGTGTCTACCTCTATTCCTCTTGCTACTTCCTCTGTTGGAGCTGCTTTTGAATGAATTGTAATTTCGCTGAATGTTTCCTTTATCTTTATTGTGATAGATCCGTCATCATTGATCTTGTATGTCACTTGGTCGTTTGTTTTGCCAAGCTGTGTAATCATATCTACATGGAAATCTTCTGCGTTGGCGTGAGAGAATTCGAGTTGACCTAAGGTTTTATTAAATTCCACACCTAGTTTTGCCATTGATTGTGCTTGTTTTGCTCTGGTTTCTGCGGTTGTTTTGATGTCTATATTGACTCCATTTGCTCCGTTTACCATTGCTATCATTCCTCCAAGTGCTGGGTTTATTCTTTCTGCAACAGTTTCCACTCCTTCTTGACCACCTTCTTCCAATACTTCCCAAGTGAATGCTCTTTTTGCTCCAGGGTCTCCGAATTTCCCGAATGGATTTGCCATCCTTCTCAATAGTGCAAATTTACCGATGCCGGCTTCTGCTAATTCTCCTGGTGATAGGCCCCGTCCACCTGTTCGAATCGCTATTCTTTTCGCTGCTTCTTCCCCCCATGTCCTTCCAATTAGTCTTCCTGCACCTGAGAAGAACATTGAAAGTGCAAGGTTTCGTGCGAAGTCTTTTCCGAGACCTTCCCATGACATATCAATTTCCCAATCGGTTACTTCTCCCCCTCCTGTAGCCCACTGAACACCTCGAGCAAACTTATTACCACCGTATGTACCTAATCTACCCCCTAGTGTTGCGCCTGTCGCTACACCCACGTTTGTTGCAATAAATCCAACGGCTGCGTTAGAGGCTACAAGACCGACAGCTCCTCCCACTCCAGCTAATTTACCAAGACAAGCACCTACAATCATTCCCCCTGCTACCGCTGCTCCAACAGCTACTGCAAACACTATGGTTGTCTTTACTATGTCCCAAGTCATATCATTCTTAGCTTGTTCAAATTTATCTATTAACTTGTCTAGCTTCTCTACGGTATTTCTATGGAATTGGTTGCCTAAGGCGTAATTTAATTGTTTCACAATCCTCCAAATCATTGCTTTTCTCACCTTCATTAATTCTGGGTGCTTTTTGTATATTTCTTTATCGCTTTGACCTTTATTAAGCTCATGCCATTCAGCCATTAGAGTTTTTCTGAGTGTTGTTATAGATCGTCTTCCGTCTTGGACTGACTTTTTCATGCTTTGTGCGATATCAATACCTCTGTTTAATCTGTCCACCATCGTTATCTTCATTTTGTCTTCAAAAGGGGTTATTCCTGCTTCAACATTTTTCACGTATCTGTCCTCTTGTTCAAAATGCCATGACATTTCTTTAGAGTTTTTTTCATAATTGCCAAATGCTTCCCCTATGGTGTGGTTGTGTTTTCTGTTTAGATCGTTAAATATCATCACCTCCGCTTCTCTTGACTGATTTGGCACTCTCACTTCTTCGTTCGAAAATCGCCCAATCTTTTTTAAGTCACTAATGTTTTCAATATTTCTTTCCAACAAAGATCTTTTTTTCTCTTTGCTCATACCTCTTTCCCCAGAGAGAGTTATTTTTTCATCAATGAAAATTATTTGCTCGTAAAGCTCTGTTTGCTTTGAGAGAGAACCTAATAATCCTTTTGCTTTTTTTTCTATTTGCGTTCTATTTACTTTTGGGACGTTCTTTATGTTCTCATATTTTTTAATTGTTTTATTTATTTCTGGCAGCTTTAGTTCTATCTCTTTTTGCGTCTTATTGTTTTCATTTATCTTCTCTTTTTTGACTTTAATCAGAGCCTCTACTGAGTACATTTGGAGAAATGTCTCAATTTTCACTTGAGTTTTCTTGTTAACTAAATTATTTTTTTCTAGAGTTTTCATGTAGTCCTCTTTCATCGCGTATGCTTCGTAGCCCGACAAGTTCATTTCTAGATTTGTTTTTTCTATTTTTTCGAATAAACCTACGCTTTTTGAAATTAATTTAAGTAGTGTTACATTTTTTTGTGCTAACAGGATTCTTTCTGATTCTGGTGCGTTTTGAATTGTTTTATATTCTTCAATAGCTGCTAGAATTTTGGGGGATGCTTTGTTAATTTCTTTTTCTAAATTATTATATTCTTTGTAATTTATCTTTAATTCTGACTGTTTCTTAACCATTGCTAAATCGCTAGCACCTTCATCTAATGAGCCTAATGTTTCGCGTGCCGTCCTTAATCTGAGTTCTTTGTCTCTTAGACCATCGTCTGAAAGTATTAACTCTGCCATCTCCCTATCTTCCTCTAAAATTCTTTTTTCTGACATTATTCCGGTTAATTTTTGGACTTCTGGGATGTTTGAATAAAGATCTTCATCTGCGTCCCAGAGCTTAATGGACTTCATTGGTTCTTCATCTCCAGCACAGTCAAAAATCCCATCCACGATGTTGTTAAAATCGTCTATATTCTCAGTTTCTTCTGACTTATCGTTAATTGTTTTAATTGTTTTAATTGTGTTAATTGAAACCTTGTAGCAAATTTCATTAAAGGCAGCATACCCTTGAAGTCCTAGTTCTCTCTCCGCAAGGCGTTTTGCTTCTAATTCGTATTTAAGCAAACCTTTGAATTGGTAATCTTTCATCCCTGCGTAAAATTCATTTTCTTTTAAATAATGTTCGAAGAATTCCTTGATTTTTGCCTCTGTATCATTTTTTTTGATTCTGACTTGAGCTTTTTCTCTAGTGTATTTATCTAGAGATTCTTTATGTCTCATCTTCGCATGTAGTTCTGCTCGCATTTTAATGTCTTCATTCAATACTTTTGGATTTCTTATCGTTGCATCTAGTAAAAATACCGCAACCTCTTCGGCTTTTGGGTTTGTTTTCAAGAATTCTGCAAATTCTGGTGTATTGATAATCTTTGACACTCGGGCCTTTATCGTGGAAATATCCAGCCCCTTTTTTCCTACGAGGAATTCGTACATGTTTATAATTGTGGTTTTGTCTTCTAATATGTTTTTCCAACCGTTTATTGTCTCTGTCATTTCTATTTGATGATCAAAACCTGGGACTTCCCTTATTACCTGACTTTGGCCGGCAAGCAACAAGTACTGTTTAAATTTTTCTACATCTTTTCTCTTTTCTTTAATCCCCTCCACTTGTGTTTTAAATGCTTTTACACCCTCATCAAGGTTTGTAATTTCACCTTGGAGTACGTCTGCGACCAGTTTTTGTCCGAGATAGTTTTCGAGAGTTCTGTCGTTGTACGTGAAAATTTCTTGGTCGTCGCTGAAAAATCTTATCTCTTCTTGGTATTCGTTTGCTATTGGCAGGATTTGTTCTGAGTAGTCTACTAGTGCTATCACATCCTCTAGACTGACGTCTTTGCCTTGTTCTATTATCGAGTGGTACGTTTCGTAGACTATTGGATTTTGCGTGAAAATAGTCCAGTCTGTTTCGTCTATGGCTTTTAGTTGGATTTGGATTTCTGCTCTTTGCTCTACGTTTTCCGTGAAATCATCGACCTTGGTTTTGAAGTCCTGCTCTTTCGCCTCGAGATTGGTTTGGTCAACTTCTGCTAAGAAATCGTGGATGTTTTTGCGAATTTTTTCTTTGTGTGGGTCGTTTTGGTCGAGTTCTTGATCTGTTTTTATTAAAAGTTTCTCTGTTTTTTTGATGTATGTTTCTGTCAGTTGATCTTCTTTACCAGCAATAGCAGATATTTTTTTATCTTTTGTTTTATCTAGTTTATCTAGTCTTCCTAATTGTTTTTCTGGATTTTCTGGCATTTTGTGTTTTGACTTGGATTATGCGTTTTCAAGTTCGTCTAAAAGACTCTCTAATTTTTGTTCTTCACTTGAGCGTTCTTTCTTCTCTTTACTTGTTCTTATTGTCTTTTTCCCTGAACCCAAAAGACGGTTCAAAGAGGCTATAGCCTCTTCTCCATTTGATTTGATATATGATTTTATTATTTCTTTGATAGATTCCTTCTCTGATTCAAGAACTTGCAGCAATTCTGCTCCTTGAGCTTCATCTAATTTCGGAAGAATTTTCAAAAGATTCTCTTCTTGTTTTTTAGACAAAAAGAGCGATGTTTGAATCAAATTTTTTATTTTTTTGTTTATTTTCATCTAAATATTCTACCATAAAACGAGTTGTTTTTCAATCTGTTAGGGTGGTTTTTGGTTAGGATTGATTACAAGGTATTTTTAAAAGTGCTAGACAAATCTTCATTTGTGTTGTACATTTGTCAAAAGACCTAAAAATTAAATTTATGGCCAACCCAAAAGATTACAAAATAGCAACATTAGCCAGCCACACCGCTCTACAGATTCTGAAAGGAGCGAAGGAAGAGGGCTTTGAGACAATAGCGATTTGCCAGAAGGGCAAGAGAAAACCTTATGAGAGTT
>Ga0233431_1003282_pt1 | contig 19900 bp, 12 predicted proteins | sample SI_118_April2016_FD_179867 | JGI IMG/M metagenome (GOLD analysis project Ga0233431, IMG submission 179867) | Seawater microbial communities from Saanich Inlet, British Columbia, Canada - SI_118_April2016_200_MG | ecosystem: Environmental > Aquatic > Marine > Inlet | place: Canada: British... | reverse complement strand
CCACCACCGCAATAAAGACCAAAAACACCAGATCGGTGATGGACTCTAAAAAATAATCTGGGATAGTAAGATACAAACTTCAATCCGAATGTCAACTCAACCTGAAAGTAGTTGAGTAAACGATTGGATTGGGTGGATTCATCCTGTTCAAGGTAAGGTGTTCCAAATGCATATGATATTCCTTGTCCATACGAAATACTGGTAGCCAATCCGTTTTCAAAGAAAGTCAGCCTTGTATTTAATAGAAAATTAGATTCCCAGTGATCTTGAAGTCCGGAATGTTTCGTAAAATTGCCTTCAGTTTCAAATGTTATTTGGCGAATACTGCCATTTAAATGATAAGACATAGCGATGCTTTCAATTTCCGAATCCTTATAGACCCATGGGTCCGTTACTAGAGAACCAAAGTTATTGTTTAAAGCACGCCCTTTATAATAGCTTACATCAAAACGCTCCTGTTCCTGTCCGGTGGCTTTCCTGGTCACCACCGATAAAAGTATAATCAACAGAAATAAAAGTCTATTGAGTGTTTTTGACATTTTTTTTTGCCATAAAAATCAATAATTGTTCTTCAAAAACAGGCCAAAACTTATTAATACTATCTGTTAACAAACGATGATAAGCCTGACAATATATACTTAAAGGCAGTTCCAATCCGGGAAACGATTTTTGGCATTGTGTCGACAATTTATCTGGAGATTTATCTTCATTTAACATTGTACCAATCAGAGTTCCCATTAGTCCCATTAGAGGTGGTTGTATAGCCCAGACACCAACCTTACCCTGGCTGGTTTTTGATATTTTTTTGATATGGTACTGATTTTTTAATTCGATATCGAATTTCATTTCCGCACTGCTTGAAACAGAAATTAATAGCGTTAAATACTTTAGTGAAGTGACTATGTTTTCGGACAGATCATTGGACTTACTCAAGATTTTCATATCAACCAATATTTCAACACTTCTTTTTAAAAATGTTTCATTCCCACATTCAATTTGAAGTGCTAGTTTACTGCTTTTCAGATTGTCACAGAATATTGAACGAACCATAGTATCATTGGACCTTACGGCAATGGTTTGCACTTGATGCCAGGGATCCTGACTTTCTTTTATTTGTGTAGGTTTCATACTGCATCCTGCAATTGAAATCAGGTAGCTCAACATCCAAAAGAACATTAATAGGATTTTATAGTTGGAACGAAGCATTATCATGGTAAATAGTCTGTTCGAATGTTGCATTAATTCAGTTTTATAAAATGTGCTATTTATAGAATTAGATAATGAAAAATAGCAAATGTAGGTAATTTCTTCAATCTATTGTTAGGAATTTATCCTGGCAATTTTGGCCAGGTCAGTAGGAGGCAGGGATGGCGTCTTTTTCGCTTGAGATCTGGAGGTGGTTAGTTTGCTCATCCTATTCATCTGGTTGAAACTTTTTTACAAAATGATCGGTTCCTGGGAACTTACTATTAGGCGTCAAATTGGAAGCGCCTCGGACACTGAAATTAGCGAAGCAAAGTCCCGAAACATTGGTTGATTATGTTTTAGCCCTACAGGAACAAGTTTAAAACTTAGCTCAAAAAGTCAATGAATTAGAAGCTCGTCTCAATAAAAACAGCAACAATGCCGTCAAACCGCCTTCATCCGATGGGCTAAAAAAACCTAAGGTAATTTTGTGTTTCTTTATTCTCCTATCAGTATCTCTCTCCAACTGTTTTTATAGGCATATTTTTTTCAATAACAGCCAGATCGGATGGGGTTAATTCCACATTAAATGCACCTAAATTCTCTTCAAGACGATGAACTTTTCTTGTACCTGGAATAGGTGTAATTTCATCGTTTTTACTCAGCACCCAAGCAAGGGCAACCTGCGCTTTGGACACTCCTTTGCTTTGTGCAATACGATCGATAGCCTCAACAAACTTAAGATTTTCTTTAATCGCTTCATCCGTAAATCGAGGATTGTCAAGACGCCAATCACCTTCTTCCAAATCAGCCCGGCTTATAATCGCACCGGTTAAGAACCCTCGTCCCAGAGGACTGTATGGCACAAAAGTGATACCGAGCGCTTTACAAACATCAAAAAGTGCTTGTTCTGGTTCACGAGTCCACATGGAATATTCTGATTGAAGGGCAGTAATGGGATGAACCGCATGAGCACGACGAAGCGTTTCAGGATCAACTTCAGAAAGACCAATGGTTTTCACCTTTCCTTGCTTGACTAGATCAGCCATTGTGCCGACAATTTCTTCAATCTCCACTTCGGGATCTTTCCGATGCATATAATACAAATCAATGGCCTCAACTTTTAAATTTTTAAGGCTTTGGTCGCAAGCCTTTTTGATATATTCTGGTTTTCCGTTGAACCCGTTAAATTCCCCATTGGGTCCCCGCAAAATGGCAAATTTGGTTGCCAAAATAACCTCATCCCAACGGCCTTTAAAAGCTTTTCCTAATAATTGTTCATTAGCACCACTACCGTATGCATCAGCTGTGTCGAAAAAATTGACCCCCAACTCGATGGCTTTATGCAAGGTTTTAATTGATTCTTCTTCATTAAAAGATCCATAAAACTCTGACATGCCCATACAACCAAGGCCAATTCGATTAATTTTGAGTGTACTGTGTCCCAGTGTTGTTGTTTGCTTCATTTTTCTGTCTCCTTTATATTCACCCTTATTTAAAATCTAGGACTCCTACCCGAAAGCCACCTTTTCAAACCAAAATTAATTTGATTAATCTAACAAAAATGGTGGGACTTTTTGCCGGGGTAGAAAAAAGAAGCTTTGCGTTGTAAAGTACGTCCTGGTCGATGTTTTCATTTCAATAAACAAAAAGCTTCATTCCTTATCAAAATACTATGATGATAAATCATTTTATGAAATTTGACTATTTATATCAGTTGCTCTTGGATTGAGCAATTTACTTAATTTTTGCTTTTAGACTAAATATCCATTGATAAATCCGAAGAAACCCTCAACTTGCAGACTGTATCACAGATTTTTTCCAAAGTTTGTCATTTCGATTGAAATAAAAAATCTCTATTAAATTTAGCAGGAGATCCTTCACTTCACTCTAGGATGACAAACATGCCAGGTTCATTGCAAACATTTTACCGTTCACCGGTTTGGGTAACTGTTAATAAAATTATACCTTTAAAAACAAAGTGATATCAAATGTCATCTCGATGAAGTATGAGGAGAGATCTTTTGTCGAAATGACAGAAAGGCGTACTATTTCATCGAATAACTGTAATTATATCATAAGCAGTTAGTTGGAATGCACTAAAAGTTTAACTGCAAAAAGAGTATTGTAACTAGGATTAAGGCTGTGTTTATTATCGTTGAAAAACCTATGATAAGACCTTTTTTTTTGATATAATTTTTATCAACAAACATAAATAGATACAAAGGTAGATAAAATTTCCGTTATTTCAGGCGACTAATATAAAACATTTCTGACCATGAACAACTCATTTTTTACTGGAATACTTAATAACGCTGCTTTGTTGATTTCATTGCTTGAGCTATACGTATTTGGTGTTGTGGTCATATCATTAACTCAAAAAAGAGGTGTTATGAAAGATAAAATCTTAATACTGTCCATCATTATCGTTTTATCATTGATAACCTTGTTACCCGTTAACTCTTTAGCAAAAAACAGGGGAACCATTGCCTTGGTCATGAAAGCGCTTTCAAATCCATTTTTTATCGTAATGAGAGATGGAGCCAAGGAATACGCTAAAAAAAATAAAATACCTCTGGAAATATACGGAACCGAAAGAGAAACAGAAATTGATCGGCAAATACAATTGGTAGAAAATCTTATTTCGGGGAAATATGGCGCCATTGTTATTGCCCCGGCTGATTCCAAAAAGTTGGTACCTGTTTGTAAAAAGGCTTTGGATAACGGAATTGTCGTTATAAACATAGATAATCCTTTTCATGAAAAAACATTACAAAACTATGGAATAAGCGTCCCTTTTGTCGGCTCAAGTAATCTGAAAGGTGCAAGTATGGTGGGGCAATATTTAAAACATCAGCTTAAAGGAAAAGGAAACGTAGCCATTATTGAAGGAATCAGAGGCGTCGAAAACGCTGAACTTCGAAAAAAAGGTTTTAGTGAAGCGATCACCTCGGGAAGTGAGATCAAAGTTGTTGCCTCAGAAACTGCCAACTGGCACACAGATGAAGCATTTACCACTGCCTTAAAGATATTTCAGCAATATAAAAATATCGATGCTGTTTTTACTGCTAATGATTCGATGGCCCTGGGTGTTATTCAGGCATTAGAGATGATTGGAACTCAAAAAAGAGTGTGGATCGGAAGTTATGACAATATTGAAGAAGTTCGCAGTCAAATGCTCGATCGACGTATTCATGCAACTATAGAGCAGCATCCGGAATTGATGGGCGCACATGGTGTAGAATTAGCCTACAATGCATTACGTGGGGAAAAAGTACCGAAATACGTTCAAACTCATCTTGATCTAATTACATATGAGAGCTTTGGCAAAAAAATCGGGGTTTCCCTGGCTGACCTCAAGAATCCGTTTTTTATAACTATGGGTGCTGAAATTGAAAAAGTGGCTGATCTGCATGGCATAGAAGTAATTGTAAAAGACGCCAATAATGATGAAGCACAACAGTTAATAGATATACAGGGCTTTGTTCAGCGGCAGGTCGATGCCATAATTGTCAACCCCACCCATTTTGAATCTGTTTCCTTAGGGATTGAATTTGCCAATGTGGCTAAAATTCCCGTTATAACAGTTGACAGAAAAGCTTCGCATGGAAGGGTGATTTCCCATGTCGCTTCAGATAATTTTGCAGGTGGTCGCATGGTCGGGGAGATGATCGCTGATAAAATCAAAAGAAAAGGAAGTGTTCTTGAACTCGAAGGACGCCCGGGAACATCCGCCGCTCACAATCGAGGCCAGGGATTTAACAAAACTTTGAGAGATCATAAAGGGATTCAGATCACCCGTATCGTAGCGGATTTTGAACGAGAAAAAGCCCGAGTTGCTGTAGAACAGCTTATTGTTGAAGGAAAGAAGTTTAAGGCTGTTTTTGCTCATAATGACGACATGATCCTGGGCGCTATTGAGGCGTATACCAACACCAATACGGAACTTCCATTTCTCGTCGGTTTTGACGCGATTCCTGAGGCTCTGGAAGCCATCAGCCAAGGGTTGTTAAGTGCTACTATTGCACAGGACCCCGCCGCGATGGGTAGAATCTCTATCGAGAATGTCATTCATAATCTCAGGGGAGAAAAAATACCCCCTACTGTTCTTGTGAATCTTAAACGAATCACGAAAAGGTAATTTATGTTTAACACCATCAAGCAGGTTTTTTTCTTTATATCCATATCACTTGTATTATTAGCTGGAATGGGCTATGTGGAGGTTGCTCTTTTTCTTGATCAAATCTCGAAAAGCTCCGAACGTGGGGAACAAGCTGCTTTATTTGCCCGAAATATCAATTCTCTGGAAAGAAAATTCTTAGAAATCCGCTTATTGGAAAAAACGTCACTCTTTTCACGGAACACCGAAATACATAAGAATTTCGAAGTAGTTCTCGCACAAATTACAAAGGGGATTGAAGATTTGAATGTCGACCCATTTGCAGCGGAAATCTCAACAAAAAAAGTACTTCTCTCTACTTTGGTGTCTCTGTATGAATCAACTTTCAACCGTTTGATACAGCTTAAGGTGGAACAAAGATTGAATGCCACCCATTTTTTGTCAAATTATCAGGTGTTGAACTCTGGCATTATAATGACTAATAAATCCAATTTATTACGGGCACTATTTAATCTGATTCGCTTCCAGGATGAGTATTTTGATTCCCATAGAATAACATCTTATCAGGCTTTAAAAATGGTTCATCTTATGTTCAAGCGAAAATACCTTCAATCCGCTATCGATAACGAACGTCTCGAAAGCTCCATCAACACATACAGTCAACTGCTAGTTATCGATCAATCATTGGATAAAGAGATTGGCAGACTCAAAACAGGATTTGATAGAACCAGTCAACAATTGATGACGATTTTTTCAGAACTGTCTCAAAAAGCAGAAAAGCTTTCTAATATTGAGATTGAAAATGCAGCATCAACCCGTATGATGCTGCTCAGGGTGTTTTTTTTCTCGATGGCGATTGGTGTGATACTTTTTATTTTAATTATGACCGTAATTTCTCGAAGAATTATTACACCTCTCAAACAAATGTCCAACTTGGTTTGGAAAGTAAAATCCGGTAACATTGATGCCCGTTTCGTTTCCAAGGATAAAGGCGAGATTGTAGATCTGGGTTTAGCGATCAATCAAATGCTTGAGACAATTGACGAAAATAATCAGCGGTGGAAAGCGCATTATAAAAATATTCCGATGCCGGTCTATAGCTGGAGAAAGACTAAAAATGATTTTGAACTGGATGATTATAATGATGCTGCCTTTGAAATAACAGAAGGACAGATAATTAACTTTATCGGTAAAAAATTCAGTGAAATGCAATCTGATAATCCTGAACTATTTGACTATCTTACCAAATCATATAATGACAAAATGGTTATTGAGAATGAAATGACCTATCGGTTTAAATCTGTGGCTAAAAAGAGGGTGTTGCACACGACCTGTGTTTATGTTCCCCCTGATACAGTAGCCGTTCATACCTTAGATATTACTGAACGCAAGCAGGCTGAGGAGGAATTAATAAAACACCGCTATCACCTTGAAGAATTGATTAAAGAACGAACTGAAAAGCTTTCAAAAACTAATCAGGAACTTACAGACGAAATTGCAAAACGAATAAAAGCTGAAAATCAAATAAAGACATCTCTCAAGGAAAAAGAGACCCTTCTCCAGGAAATACATCACCGAGTCAAGAACAATCTGGCGGTTGTTTCAGGTTTGCTTACAATGCAATACAACAGTAAGAAAAACAAACAGCTAAAAGAAGCTTTAATGGACAGTCAGAACCGAATACTGGCCATGTCTATGATCCATGAAACGCTTTATCAGTCTGAGAACCTATCATCCATCGATATGAATATATATTTATCAAAAATAGCCAGATCCGCATTTCAAAATTATTCCATACGTAATAAAATCGATCTGAAAATTGAAGCTGAAAATGTCACCATAGGAGTTAAACGATCAATGCCACTTGGATTGATCGTGAATGAACTTATTTCGAATTCAATCAAATATGCTTTTCCCGATAATCAAAAGGGTGAAATCAAGATCAGCCTGGAAAAAATTGAAGATCATATCGAGTTTATTTTTAAGGACAACGGTGTTGGACTTCCAAAGGATTTTGATTGGCAAAATAGCAAAAGTATGGGGCTGCATCTCATAAAAATTCTCGGTGAAGGGCAGCTTAATGGGGAAATCGAATTAAATCGGGATCAAGGTACTTGCTTTATTATCAAGTTCAAACAGACTGAGATAAATACTTGAGGAAAACTATGGCTAAAGTAATGATCGTCGAAGATGAATTTATTATTCAATACGAACTGAAAATAATATTAGAAGGACTGGGTCATGATGTTGTTGCAATGGCAAGTACGGCTAAAGAGGCAATAGAAAAAACTGAATCCAATTCCCCTGATATTGTTTTAATGGATATTAATTTACGCGAGAAGATGGACGGTATTGAAGCTGCTGAATATATCAATAAACATTTTGATATTCCGATCTTATTTATCACAGCCTATTCGGATGAGAAAAGAGTTGAACAAGCCAAGTCTGCTCATCCATATGGATATCTGATAAAGCCTGTACAGCAAAGAGATTTAAAAATTGCAATTGAAATGGGCTTGTATACAGCCGGAGTAAATAAAAAACTCAAGCAGGCTGAAGAACGGTTCCGAGCGCTTGTAGAAACTTCAAGTGATTGGATATGGGAAGTAGATCAAAAGGGTGTTTATATTTATGTTAGTCCAAAAGTAAAAGATATATTAGGTTACGAATTTAAAGAGATCTTGGGGAAGACACCTTTCGACTTGATGCCCCCAGAAGAAGCGGAACATATTGCCAAAGCGTTCAGCAAAATAGTTGAATCCCAAACTGCATTTAAAGAATTAGTAAATATAAACCAACACAAAAATGGTAATTATGTAATTCTTGAAACAAGTGGCGTTCCAGTATTTAGCCAGGAAGGATGTCTTTTAGGTTATCGTGGGATCGACCGAGATATTACTGACCGGAAAAAAACTGAAGCAGTACTCAAAAAAGTCCATAACGAACTAGAGAAAAAGGTTGAAGAAAGAACAGCAGATTTCAAAAAAGCCAAAGAAGAAGCTGAACAAGCCAATCAATTAAAAAGTGAATTTCTGGCAAATATGTCCCATGAATTGCGAACGCCAATGCATGCCATCCTTAGTTTTTCACAATTTGGTATGGATAAACTAGATAAGATTAGTGAAGAGAAAAAACGACTCTATTTTAAAAAAATCAAAAAAGCTGGAAAACAATTAATGACGCTTCTTGATGATCTTCTTGATTTATCCAAACTAGAAGCTGGAAAAGAAGTTTACAAAATGGAGCCTACTGATATCTGGCAACTGATAAATAATATAATTTCTGAAATAGAAACAATCAGAAAAGAAAAAAATTTAAAAATAACCGTTGAAGTTTCTTTAGTATCAACAAAAATTGTTTGTGATGAATACAAAATAGGGCAAGTTGTTCATAACCTATTGTCTAATGCATTAAAGTTCACTCCGGAAGGTAAACATATCACTATTTCTTTTACTTCTAGTGAACTACCTTTTGGACACAGGTCATCTGATAAAGAGATGATTCCGGCTATAACTACTTTCATAAAAGACAAAGGGATAGGAATGCCAGAAGATGAATTAGACAGTGTCTTTGACAAATTTATTCAAAGCAGTAGAACCAAAACGGGTGCGGGTGGTACTGGGTTAGGATTGGCTATATGTAAAGAAATTATCCAAGCTCATAATGGGAAAATATGGGCTGAGAACAATCCAGAAGGTGGTGCAACATTTAGTTTTATGCTGCCTTATGAACAAGAAGTTAAATAACTAGGATTAATAATGGTCTAATTTCACATCTGCCAATTCTTCTCACCCCAAACACTCATTTAAAGGTTCCTGTGCAAAATCCAAATCTCACCTTATACTTCCAATATTAATTACAACACTCGTAATAGTTTCGTTCAAATCAAGCTAATTTATTGTTTTGAAGTACTTTTAGTGAAAATTACCATGTCAATTAACCGATTGGGATTCATTTTGGGATACATAGTATATGAGCTTTTCTTCGTTGAGTTTTGGGTCAAAGAATTTAAGATTGTAATGAACACCTCAAGTTCTCAAACTCGTTTTAGCTAGTGTTAGCGTTAAAGAGGCTATACTTTTCCATCCGATAGCGTAAGGTATTCCTTGTAATCTTCAGAAGAGCGGCCGCTTGAGATTGATTGTTTGATGTTATAGATAACGCTTTTTGAATTAAAGATTTCTCAATGTCTTCTAATGATATTCCTTCAGGAGGAAAGGTAAATCGGAAATTTGCTAAAGGGCTATCAATTTGTTCTTGATCAAAAAACAAGTTTGAGCTATCAATTTCATGTGACTGACACAGAATCATGGCGCGTTCTAGGCAGTTTTGTAGCTCTCTGACATTTCCTTGCCAGTTTTGAGAACATAACAGGCGCATTGCTTCCGCAGAAACTCCTTTAACCTGTTTCCCTATTTCATTGTTTAGTTTGCTCAGAACACTGGAGACGATCATTGGAATATCTTCTTTGTGCTCCCTCAAGGGTGGAATACCAATTGGAAAGATATTTAGTCGATAAAAAAGGTCGGATCGAAAGGAGTCATCATTCACCATCTGTTTTAGATCACGGTTTGTAGCAGCGATAATACGACAATTTACCTGAATTGATTCAGTACCACCCAATCGTTCTATGGTTTTTTCTTCTAAAACACGCAGCATTTTGACTTGTGCCTCTTTGGTCATATCACCCACTTCATCCAAAAAGAGGGTTCCCTTATCTGCTAATTCAAACCGCCCTAGTTTTGTTTTTTGGGCACCTGTGAAAGCGCCTTTTTCATATCCAAATAACTCACTTTCCAATAGATTATCTGGCAAGGCCCCACAATTGAACGCAATAAAAGGATGGGCGCAACGCGGACTATTATAATGGATTAAACGTGCGAGTAATTCTTTCCCAGTACCACTTTCTCCTTGAATTAATATAGTTGAATGCGTTGGAGTAACCTGTTTTGCCAGTTCTCGAATTGCCTGAATTTGATCTGACTTACCAATAAATCGATCAAAATTAAATTCCATACCTAACGCTAATCGTAGGTGTTTGTTTTCAGTTTCCAATCTGGAGTAAGCTAATGCTTTTTTTACGACAATCTTGATTTCCTCATTTTCAAAAGGCTTGGTAATATAGTCAAAGGCTCCTGCTTTTAAGGCTTTAACTGCTGTATTCACACTGCCATAGGCTGTAATGACAATAACGGGCACATTGGGTTTCTCAACGCTAATTTTATTCAATAGCTGAAGGCCATCCATACTCGGCATTTTTAAATCGGTAATGATCAGGTCATAAGTTTTACTTCGAAATAATTGCCAAGCAGCATTTCCATCTTCAGCCAGATCAATCTGGTAGCCTTTCTTACCAAGCACGATCTGTAGGATCCGACGCATTTTAGGTTCATCGTCGGCGATGAGTATTCTTGGTTTTTCCATAAATATTCGCTAGTTATTTTGATTGGTAATTGGGATGAATATTGAGAAAATCGTTCCGGTTCCGATTTGGCTTTCAACTTCAATAAAACCCTTATGGTTTTCAATAATCCGATTAACAGTTGACAATCCGAAACCTGTTCCTTTTTCTTTTGTCGTGAAAAAAGGGTCGAAAATCTTTGGTATGTTTTCTTCCATGATTCCAATACCATTATCCTCAAACTTTATCATGACAAAATGATGACTTTGAGTGTGATTAAATTTGAATTTAATCCTGCTCTTTGGTTGGTTCACTCCATCATCAACAGAAATAAATTGAGTCGTTATATTAATGTAACCACTATCAGATATTGCCTCACTGGCGTTAATAATCAAATTAAGCGCCACCTGTCTGATCTGCCCTTGATCAATCTCCAGTTTTGGGAGTAAAAAATCTAATTTTTTATTAATCACAATGTTCTGAGTTTCGATTTTTTGAGCTTCCCAGAATTGGATTATTTTTTCTAACACCTCGTTAATATCAGCTAGCTGTAAATCGGGAGGTCGGGGTTTGGTGTGTTTTAGCAGATCATGTATTTTCTGATCCAATTGATTAATCTCCTCAACGATATAACTTGCCAATTCCTGTTTGGTTTTCTCATCTTCATTTTCATCAATTAATATTTGAGCTGATCCTTTAATGATCCCGAGGGGGTTTTTTATTTCATGCGTAATGCGAGCGATTAATTCTCCTAAACTCGCCATTTTCTCTTTTTGCATCAATTGTTGATAGGTTTTTTTTAACTCCTCTTTACTTTTTTTTAATGAGGATGACATTTGGTTGAACGTTTTCGCCAATAATCCAAATTCATCAATGGTGTTAATCTTTATTTGTTGCCCCAAATTTCCGGACGAAACAATTTTCATACTTCGAATAAACTGATCAATTGGTTCAGTGACAAATCGACTTAATAGCAAGGCGACCGCTATTCCGATTATAATGGAAACAAGTCCTGTCAATCCGACAACAGTAATGTTTTTGATGATTACCGCCTGAATATGTTTTAAGGAAAACCCAACTCTAACAACCCCCCACTTTATTGATTTAATAAATATCGGTACAGCAATGTCGTTGATATCGGTTTTTAATGTTTCGTTAAAATAGGTTTGTATTAAATAGGTAGTTGAAATATTATCAATATTGGCATTAACGTCTTTTATAATTGGTGGTAATTGCGTAGGGCTATGTGCCAAGACCAGATTATGCCTATCAGTGATTATGATATATACGACGTTTTTTTTGTTTATTAAATTATTCGCGTATTCATTGAGAGTGTAAATATCATGGGTAATAATAGGATCTATGCTGCCCTGGGCTAGAGTTTGAGTCAATGTAAGTCCTTCTTCCCTCACCTGTTCCTGATAGTTTTGATTCCACTTATATTGAATGGCAAGGGAAAGAATGGTGATGGTAAAGACAATTACAAAAATAAATGAGAAAATAAATCTTGTTTTTATATTTAATTCTCTAATTTTCAGTAAACCCATCTTTTATCTCACGAATTACGTTATAATCCTCATCATAAGCCTTTTCAAAACCTTTAACCACGATATGACGAGATAGCTCTTTGGTATCCTCCGTTACCCCGATTTTTAAAAAAGCATCGGTAATTTTTCGCATTAAGTTTTTATCCAGCTGCCTCCTTACGCTAAAGGGTCCTAATAATAAAGGTTTTGACTTCCATATTATTTTCAATTCCTGTGTCAAGGGGGCATCTGGAAGCCAGCGTGTTGATGATATGGCGGCGGCGTCGATTGTTTGCTTATATACCGCTAAAATACCCGAGTCGTGATTTTGAGTGAAAATCACTTCTGAGAAATATTGATTCGGGTCGGCAATACCGACTTTTCGCATCATTGTGATCGGTAATAGGTAACCGGTGGTTGATTTTTTATCAATAAAAGCAAATGTTTTACCTTTCAAATCTTTCAAGTCATTTATTTCCCGGTCCTTTCTCACCACAATCAGGCCATGATAATAGGGACTACCGAATTCTTTTCGTCTCACTAATGGGGTTATGTCAGCTTTTTCTTTGGTTAAAACATAAACAAAGGCCCCGGTCAGGCAAATATCAATTTCTTCATTCGCTAAAGCGCTAATGATTTCCTGGTATGTCGATCTCAAATCAATTTCTGTTGGAATATTAAGCTCTTTGGCCAAGTAATCCAACAAAGGTTGCCATCTTTTAATCATTAAAAAAACGTTACCTTGGGGAATAAATCCGATAACCAAAGGTTTCCTGGTTTCCTTTTTTAATAATTTAACACGGGGTCCGGAAATCTTAACAATCTTGTCAGAAGGTCTCCGGTTGACCTGTAGATAAAACCAACCTGATAAACCCAAGACAATAATAAGAATAAATATAAATAATAGACGAAACATCATGAATAGCAGGTTTAATCGATTAACAAAGCGGTTTCCCGGTAAAACAGTAACAAGCTACACTTGATATGACCTCAAATATGAAAAACGTTCTAAAGAGAACAGTCATATAATTTTTACTACATTACATATCATAAATATCTACAAAGTTCATTCCGAATCTTTAAAAAACAGAAAAGGTACCGGTTTAACTAATTAATATTTTTAAATAACAGCAGATTATATCATATAAAATTCTGTTCTATTTTTATGATTAGTTGATTCCATCTTAAATGATTATCAAATTGATGGATATCCACCAGCAGTTGCTGGATATCCAGCAATTTCCTGGAAATGATCTAAATCAATTCATTTTGGTATCAATCTGTTTTTAAAATAAAACCCCATATATTCAGATAATTAGAAATGTCAGTTTCTAGGACCGATATTATTTGGTATCATAAGTGTAATGGTCATCATTCAAGATTGAGGTTTGTCCAACTCGTTAAAAGCGCATAGCCACTATCAATATTGCCATATTTGAATAAGGCTAATAGACAGTTATTTTGCTCAATTCAAGTTTCGAATACGAATAAGGACTGTCTGTGTTTATTTCTTTTTATTCGTTATTTTTTGCGAATTCAAACAAAAGTTATAATTAATTTCAAACGGAGGTTTACCCATGAAAAGACTATTCATTATATTGTCGGTTTTAATCCTTGCACCCTCTGCATTTGCCGCAGATTCTGACCTTCTTCAAAAGGCCAAGGCTGAAGGCCAGGTATCATTTTACGCCAATATGACGGCGATTCAGCCCATCATGGATATGTTCAACACACAAACCGGTCTCAATGGGAAGTATACACGTATTTCTACTTCCAAATTCCTGGCTACTGTACTGACCGAGTTTCAGGCCGGTAAGCTCATGGCCGATGTATTGCAGGCACCGTTACCGGTCATGCAGATGCTCAAGGCCCAGGGTGTCCTGGCACCATATACATCTCCGACCGCTGTCGGCTATCCTGCCTGGACCCAGAAGGACGACGCAATCCAGACTTTCGGTATTGAGTATGTGGGCCTGATCTACAACAAGGAACTCGTCAAACCAGCCGATGTTCCCAAGCGTTATGAGGATCTCACTAATCCTAAATGGAAGAACAAAATCGTCATGGCCAATCCTGGAGCCCATGCAACCACTATTTCATGGCTGGTCGGTCTGAAGGAAAATGTCTTCAAGTCCGAGACCGAGTGGATGAAGTTCCTCAAAGGACTTGCGGCCAATAAGCCCATGCTCGTCAAATCATTTGGGCCCACACCGGCACCTATTGAGAGTGGTGAAAAACATATCGCAATCTCAATGCCAAAGTACATTATCACCAAAGCTCCGGCCCCCCTCGACTGGGCCAAATTGGAACAACCCCTCATGGGAACCCCTCGCGGCATGGCTATTTCCGCAAGTGCCAAAAATCCCAACGCGGCAAAACTGTACATGGACTTTTGGCTGACTAAGCAGGCCATGGCCAAGTTGTCCAGAGAAGTAGGTGAGTATGTTTTAGCGCCTGGTGTATTCCCACCCATTGATGGCATGAACAAAGCCAAGGTAATTCCCATCCGTACCTTGACGGACAAAGAAATCAGCCGTTATGGAGCTATGTTCAAGAAAATATTTGAACTGTAATAATATTGTAGGAACGATTTTATGGAAATCAAGATCAAAAACGTAAGCAAGTATTATTACTCTGGTGGTAAGACCATCAAGGCTTTGGATAACGTGAGCTTGACTATCCCGGCTAACCAGATTTTCACCCTTCTGGGACCGAGCGGATGCGGTAAGACCACTCTTTTGCGTAGCATCGTGGGCTTGGAATCCCCGGATACCGGTGAAATCGAAATCGGCGGTGAGGTGGTCTTGTCCACCGAGAAGGATATCTTCGTCCCAACGGAGAACCGGGGCCTTGGCATGGTCTTTCAAACCTATGCTATCTGGCCGCACATGAATGTTTTCAACAATGTGGCTTACCCTCTTCAGGCCCGCAAAGTGTCCAAGGAAGTCATCCGGAGCAAGGTTGAAAAAACATTGAGCTTCGTACAGTTGGAGGGGTTTGAAGACCGGCCCGCAACCAAGCTTTCCGGCGGACAGCAGCAGCGCGTTGCCCTGGCCCGGGCACTGGTGGCGGAACCCAAGGTCATCCTTTTTGACGAGCCACTCTCAAACCTGGACGCGAAGCTTAGAGAAGAAACCCGAAAAGATCTGCGAGACTTTCTGACTAAACTTCAAATCACCGGCATCTATGTAACCCACGATCGGATCGAGGCCTTGTCTCTCTCCGACATCGTTGCCGTTATGAACAAGGGACAGATTGTCGAAACAGGCAAACCTCGGGATATTTATTTTAAGGCCGACCATCGCTTTGTAGCCGACTTCATCGGCCGCACCAACCTGATTGATGCTACAGTGACATCCCAGGAGGGATCGGTAACTACCGTAGACTGCTCCATCGGGAGCGTTTCCTGCCACAAGAAAGCAGAAATGAAACCCGGTGATAAGGTGACACTCTGTCTTCGTCCTGATTTCATTCGCCTGAAACGAGGCGATGCAAATGAGGCACAGAACGTCTTCAACGGGAAAATCGATTCACTGGTTTTTATCGGTGAAGCATTTGAAGGTGAAATTATCATTCAGGAATCGAAACTCTTCATCAAAACTGAACCAGACTCTGATATAGAGGTGGGGGATAGTGCAAACTTCACTGTTGACCCAGGCCATTGCCTGCTGGTCACAAGGTAAAATAGGAAAAGAACCATGGCTAACAAAAAATCGGTCTTAACGCCAACCCTGATTGCCATCGTCGGCTTTCTGACCGTATGCCCTGTAGTTATGTTGATTTTTGGAAGTTTTTCCACGGGCTTTGGCGCCTTTGGCAAATTCACCCTGGAAAAGTATATTCTTGGATACACTGATCCCGCATTGCCAGAGATTATCGTCAATACGATCATATTCGTATTAGGGTCCTCCACGGTGGCTACGGTTCTGGCGCTTCTTTTGGCCTACCTGAACACACGTACGGATATCCCGTTCAAATTCATGTTCAGAATCCTCTCCATCATCCCTATGATGATACCGCACATCCTATTCTCTGTCAGCTGGGTACTGTTGTTGAACCCATCCAACGGGCTCATCAACCTTTTCCTGCGTCAGATTCCAGGTCTCCAGGATGTGGCAATAAATATCTATTCTCTACCCGGGATGATCCTTGTGGAGGGGTTGTTGGATCTGCCCATCGCCTATCTCATCCTGGCTCCAGCCATGGCCTCTTTTGATATTTCTCTGGAAGAGTCTTCCAAAGTCTGTGGAGGCACGACTTTGCGTACTTTGTTCCGTGTGACCCTACCCGTGCTGAGGCCTGCGATCCTGGCTGCTTTTATCCTTTCCCTGGTTCGCAGTCTGGCTTCCTTTGCGGTGCCATCGGTCGTCGGCATGCCAGGTCGGATCTACGTTTTGGCCACATATATCTACCAATCCATCGCCACCGGATTTGCAGCAGACTTCGGTAAAGCAGCAGCCATCGGCATGAGTGTACTGGCAGCCTCCATCACGCTCATCTATATATACCGCTACATGACTTCGGAAGGGGAAAAATACGTCACCATCTCCAGCCGTGGATACCGACCGAGTGTCATCGAACTTAAGGGTGCCAGATATCCTCTGTTTGGCGTTGTGGCCATTCTGTCTATGGTCCTCATCGTCCTGCCCGTACTGGTGTTGTTTTACACGTCACTGGTGCCCTATTCTATGATCCCCAGCGCCAAAGCTTTTTCCATGATGAGTTGGAAGCATTGGATTGAAGTAATCAATGATCCGATTTCACTATTATCTCTGAAGAATAGTGTGTTTCTTGGCGTGGTGGGTGCAACCCTCGGTGTAGCACTTTCCATTTTTGTGGCATACGCTATCGTCAAGGTCCGCTCCCATGCCTCGGGCATTCTCGAGTCTCTCTCCTTTCTATCCTTTTCTTTTCCTGGAATTGTCATCGGCGTAGGATTCATGTGGTTTTTTGTACAAACTCCTTTGTATGCAACTATCTGGGCTTTACTCATTGGCTATATCGCCACCTATCTGCCCTATGGGGTCCGGCCTTTGGCCAGTGCATTCATCCAGGTCCACAGTCATCTAGAAGAATCTTCACAAGTTTGTGGTGCTGGACCATTCACGACCATGCGCCGCATTGTCATTCCTTTGCTCATTCCGGGCATTGTCTCCGGGTGGATACTCATGGCCACTATGTTTGTCCGGGAACTGACCCTTTCTGTGGTGCTCTCGCGACCAGGCACCGAAGTGCTTGCAGTTCAGATATTCCGCTTTGCCGAAGACGGTTTGTGGGGCCAACTATCTGCCCTGGGTATTATGATGATTTTTATTTCCACGACCTTGGTTATCTTGGCAACTCTTTTGGGCATAAAATTCAAGCCTGTAGAAGAGGGTGAATAGGGAAGAAAAAGCAGAATTTTCGATAAAACTCTATCAGATAGAAAATAATTTTTAACTATCTTGATGTTTTTCTATAAAGGTGTGATGTTATCTAATGTATTGATACAATAGATTAAGTTCTATTTATTTTATAAACAAAATTAAGTTTAGTTCATTTTTGTGACATTTTACCTAGCAAACCCTTTGAATCATTGACTTAGCATCACCTCCACAAAAAATGCTTTATATCTCCCGTATCAACTGCAGCATTCGCATTAATTCGTTAAAATCGTAGCTATTTTGTTATTTTGTAAAATCTTTGTTGGAAATTTCCAATGTCACTTCACTGACTGGGATTTATTTTGGGATACATAGAGAATGCTCTTTCTTGGAGGCAAGAAAGAACATAATTTTTTCAGTGTGAACGCTAAAGAATCACAGTATTTTTGTTTCGAATTTATCAGGGCTGGGATTAGAGCAAAAAATTTTTTGTATTGATATCACTCTTAAATAAATGATAGAATAGCAACTAATAGAGTTTAGAATAAAAAATAATATTATCAGAATAATATCAAGTTAAAAGAATGAAGAAGATAGTCTTGACACTATACTGCCTTGAATCTGGATATTTTAGTAAAATTAAGAAATGATTATTGAAGTAAAGACCATATTAAAGCCGTCACTATTTCTGTTTTTGGTGCTTTCGCTAATGTTAGTAACTTCAATAGGAACAACTGATTCGTTTGAAAAACAAAATACGTCCAAACAATTAAACCTGTCTCCTGTGGAAAAAGGATGGTTAAAAACAAAACAAACAGTGCGTATTCGTATCGGTCACTTTCCACCTTTAATGTTTGTAGACAATGGCAAAATCCGAGGGATTGCTATCGATTATTTTGAACACATTATGAATCGTAGTAAAATTAATTTTAAGTATATCACCTCAGAAAACGTAACGTGGCCGAAGGCTTTGGAGTATATTGCACAACATAAGATCATAGATATGGTACCAACTGCGAAAATTACGGCAGAACGTAAAAAAAGGATGCTGTTCACCCGAGAATATATTTTCGCTCCTTGGGTTATTTTTACTCGAACAGATGACTTTGTCGCCAACTTAGACGATTTGAAGGGTAAAACTGTTTCAGTGGAACAAGGTTTTGTAATCCATCAAATGCTTAAAAGTGAATATCCCGAGGTAAATTTATTAGTAGCAGCTAAGGATTCGGATCAGTTTCAATACGAAGCAATTGACGCTTTGGCAACAAACCGATCTGATGCTTATATCGGAAATCTTATCGGAACGACATACATCATTCAACAAAAAGGATATACTAATCTCAAGGTATCTGCACCTGCACCTTTTGGTAACCATAACCAGGCAATGGCTATTCGAAACGATTGGCCTGAACTGGTCAGCATAATTAATAAGACCCTAAACATAATGTCACCTGAGGAACATCAAGAAATTCGGAACAAATGGCTTGCTGTTCGGTATGAATACGGTATTTCGTCAGAAGAAATTATTAAATGGACACTTATTGTCAGCACTATCATAGCGGTTATTTTTGGAGTTATTCTTTATTGGAATCGAAAACTTCAAAAAGAAATTTTAAATCGAATCCGAATTGAACAGGAACTTAAAACATCCAAATTAGAGCTCAGCGACTTCCTTAAAGAAAAAGAAACACTTCTTCATGAGATCCATCACCGGGTTAAAAACAACCTTGCCGTAATATCAAGTCTACTTGGTTTGCAATCTAGCACCATGAATGATGATCGATTAAAAAGAGCACTGAAGGATAGTCAACATCGAGTACAATCAATTTCTATGATTCATGAAACACTGTATCAATCTGAAAACTTGGCATCCATTGATATGAATACATATTTGTCAAAATTAAGCAGAAGTATGGTTCTGAATTATTCTGTCGGCAATAAAATAAACCTAAAAATTAAATCTGAAAATATTATGATTGATGCTAAACAAGCATCATCAGTTGGCCTAATTGTAAATGAATTAATTTCAAATTCATTCAAATATGCTTTTCCCGATGAAAGAAAAGGTAAAATTATTGTGAGTATCAAGAAACTGGATAAAGAGTTGAACATAACTTTTAAGGATGACGGTATCGGAATACCGGATGGATTTGATTGGAAAAACACAAAATCTTTAGGACTTAAACTTGTTCGCACATTAGTTGAAAATCAACTCGATGGATCAATAGACATGGAAAGCAAAAACGGTATAAAATTCATTATTAAATTTAATATCAAAACCTAACCATGGAAAAAGCAAAAATTC
>Ga0233431_1003273_pt1 | contig 19934 bp, 17 predicted proteins | sample SI_118_April2016_FD_179867 | JGI IMG/M metagenome (GOLD analysis project Ga0233431, IMG submission 179867) | Seawater microbial communities from Saanich Inlet, British Columbia, Canada - SI_118_April2016_200_MG | ecosystem: Environmental > Aquatic > Marine > Inlet | place: Canada: British... | reverse complement strand
CAGTAAGAAGTGGACGATGGCAATTAGAGGATGGAAAGCAGCAATGAATCACTTTTCCATTATTTTTGAAGAACGTGTAAATCAATACCTGTAGAATGTCATTTACACAAAATATTGTACACCCCCGTAAAATTGATTGAATTTGTGTAGATTTTAAAGTTGAGCGAGTTAATCCTATCCTACGAGTAATATTTCTAATTTAAATAATTAATATGAACAAAAAATCAAAAAGTTTCTGGATCCTAATATCTGTTGCTATACTTCTAATAATCATGTTTCTAGCAGGTCAAACTCTGTCATTATTTAACTGGGATTTAACTGTGGATCTCGGTCTGCAGGAATCTGAAGAAGAGGTGGGAAAAGTCGGAATTGCATTTTTAAAAGGTTATGCTTTTGGTGATACCGTCTTTTACATCCCTCTATTATTAGTCGGTGTAATCGGATTAATAAAAAATACACGGTGGGGCCATTATTCTATGTTTGGTGCTCTGGCAATTTCTGTTTACTGGCCCGCCACAGTTCTCTACGCTATTTTCATAGAAAGAACTGCAATCACCCTTCAGCCTGATAAGTATGTCTCGTTTTCTATCCTACTTCCCTTAATTATGATCTATGGTCTTTGGGGCATGTGGTATTTGTATTGGAATGGTTTTGGATTAAGAAAAACATGAAAAAAATTATCATCATATTAGTCATGATAATCACCTCAACAAATATCTTCAGTCAAGACATTTATGGTTGCACCGATCTCGAAGCTTTTAACTATAATCCTGAAGCTAATCTTGATGATGGGTCCTGCCAATTTGAATGTGACCCATTTGGTGATTCCGATGAAGATGGGATTTGTGATAATGAAGATAATTGCCCTGAAGTCTATAATGTCGATCAGTTTGATTTAGACAGCGATTTAATAGGTGATGCTTGTGATAATTGTATCTATTACCCAAATCAAGATCAATTAAATAATGATGGTGATTTGCATGGCAATGTTTGCGACAATTGTGTTGATGTTATTAATGATGACCAATTTGATTGGAATGATAATGGTATGGGTGATGCCTGTGAGGATGAATACTGCGAAGATTTACTATCCCAAATCGATATAAGTGAATATCAATACTGTGAATCGAATTCAGATTGTATTGTTTATCCAAATATTGTGTTAGATTGCTGCTATTATCTTGATTTGAATCCAAATGGTAATTCAGAACTGATCGAGATTTTATCTGAATTATCTAATTGTTACATAGATTTTTCCGATTGTGATCAGGAATGCCCAGAGCAGGTGATGTCGCTTTGCACCAATAATACATGCACTGTTTATGAATGCGGCGATCCATATGACACTGACTCTGACGGTATCCCAGATTTCTGTGATCCTTGTCCTTTTGATTTTAACAATGATAGCGACGAAGACGGAATATGTGGTGATGTTGATAATTGTCCGAATATTTATAATGCAGACCAATCTGATGTGGACGGTGACCTCATTGGAGACGCCTGCGATTACTGTCCAGATGATTATAATCCATACCAGTCTGACTATGACTTAGATGGTATACCTGACGCTTGCGACAATTGCCCGGATCATCTAAATGAAGATCAAGCCGATTATGATGGCGACGGTGTACTTGGTGGTGATGAAGATGACTATACAGGTGGTGATGTTTGTGATGCCTCTGTTTATGGTGACATCCAGCTTGAATACGCCAATTGGGACGATGAAGTTGGCACTTTTGATATCATGTACACTAGTAATGTTGATATTAGCGGTTTCTTCTTTGCAGTTACCGGTATTGATATAATTTCGTTTACTAGTTCAGTTTTTATAACGATTGTTAATGAAAATGAGGTTACAGGATATTCACTATTTGATCAAACTTTACCTGATGGTGAAGGATTGTTACTATCTGTTGTATATGAACCAGGTAATGAATTTACCGAATCATGCATAATAAATGATCAATTCTATGGTCTTGACAATACTCCGATTTATTCTGCTGGGTACTGTTGTTTCTTTTGGTGGATACCACCTCCTCAGATATTAGAACTCTCAACAGGTTGGAATTGGTTCTCAATCAATCTAATCCCTGAAGATGGTGATATGAGTCTTGATGCCGTTCTTTCATCTGTTGCCGGCAGTGCTGATTTCATCAAGAGTCAATCCTCATTTGCCTCTTATGTTGATGGTTTTGGCTGGTTTGGTACGCTTTCAATTATAAACCATACCAGTATGTATATGGTGCATATGCTTGAGGATGCAACTCTTAGCTTTACAGGAATTTCTACTGGTCCAACTGAAACACCAATTGAACTGACTACTGGTTGGAACTGGGTTGGATTTATTCCAGGCTGCAGTCAAAATATCAATGATGCCCTAATGACGATTGATGGCTCTGCCGACTATGTAAAGGGTCAATCTTCATTCGCCTCTTATGTGGACGGATTTGGCTGGTTTGGCACCTTATCAACGATGAATGAATTTGAAGGATATATGATGCATCTGGTTGCAGATGGTACACTTACGTATCCTACCTGTAACGAAGTCGCTGTCAGTGACAATCCTGTATTAGATCCTATAACTGAACTAATCAGGGATGATATAGATTGGTCCATTGATCATCACGATTATGAATTTAATGGCTCTGTTGTTGCCACAGTTGAACTGGATGGAATTGTATCCGGATCTGAAAATGACTATCTTGCTGTATTTGTTGGTGACGAAGTACGTGGTATCAATAGTGGATTATTCAATCCTCAAACTGAACAGTATGAATTCCATGTGATGGTTTTCAGTAACGAAGAAATGGATGCAATCAGTTTCAGATACTATCATTATGCAACGAGTACTCTTTATGGTTTTGAGACCACATCATCATTTACAGTTAATATGATGAACCATATACTACTATCAGATAGCTATGACTGGAATGCGGGGTCTCTACCAAATGCTTTTGAGCTCGGTGCTGCTTATCCAAACCCATTTAATCCAGAAACAACTATTAATTATGATATTCCTTATGATGCTTATGTAGTGATTAAAGCCTTTGATGTAAGGGGTAAAGAGGTTGCTGAGTTGGTTAATGGAATGATTAAAGAAGGTATTCACGAAGTTGTTTGGGATGCATCCAAATTGAGTTCAGGGATGTACTTTGTGAGAATGACCGCAGGTGATTTTAAAGCGGTAAGAAAAATTATCTTTATTAAATAATTGGAGAAATCATGAAAAATCATAAAATCTATCATCCATTTTTGTATCTTACCCTTGGAATAATTTTGCTTTTCTTAACGGCTTGTGACAGTACAAATTCGACTGATCCTAACCAACATGCCAATTATAAAATAATCTTTTCATCTGCCAGAAGTCTAAATAGCTTTGATATCTACTCTATGGATATTGATGGTAGCAATATCACCCAGATCACCCAAAATGGCAGAAATGATTATGGACCTAGAATATCTCCAAATGGAATGATGATTTATTACCGATCTCTTTGGTATGATGGATCTGCCTTTTGCAACATCAATATTAATGGGACAAATGAAACAATCATTCATGAAATCGGTGAATCAGAATTATTTTCAAATCATTATTACACTGTTAGCGATGAAGCACTTGTTTATGCCGTACGAATAAATAGTCAAACTGATCTTTATTCAATACAATCTGATGGAAGTGGAAATGAACAGTTAACAAATGATACTCGATCTGAAAGTATGCCTCAATTCTCCCATGATTGTACAAAAATTATCTATGAATCATTCTCAGATATTTATATTATGAATAGTGATGGTACAATGCCAACTATGTTAACGGATCAAGTATACCATCAACCTTCCGATGGGATGTTCAGATTTTCATTTGATGATAATGAGATATTATTTGCAGCTAGAACTGGTTCAGTTCAAGATATTTATCGTTTGAATGTTGATGGCAGTAACCTAACAAATCTGACTAATAATTCAGGCAACGATGCATGGCCGGTATACTCACATGACGAAAGTAAAATTGCATTTATTTCAACCAGAGATGAGGAGTACGATTATGGGAATGGCGATATCTACATTATGAGTTCAGACGGTTCGAATCAAACACGCCTAACATTTCACAAAATGGTTGAGAAACAAGAAATACTTTTCACACCAGATGATGAGAAAATAATATTTGTATCACAAAAGGATAATGATTCAAGCGCTGACCAGATATACAGCATAAATATTGATGGGTCAAATGAAATTGCTCTGACAATGAGTCCAGGTCAAAACATGAGTCCCCAGATTCTAGTGACGGATTAGCTTTGACGATTAATAGCGATGGTTAGTAGCTCAGGAATAAAAAGGTAGTATTTTGATTTTAAATGCTACATTAATTCCCTCGATTATATTAAATCAGTTAGTTAATTTCCACTATGTGTACATAATCTTTGAAATAAATCATTTCTGAATAATTCGACATATCTGCTCCCAGATTATCAATCTGTTAGTATAAAATCAACAATTCTCAATAGATTCAAACTCAGATTGAAGTGATTGATTTATAAAAAGGGCATAATCCTGTTTCTAAGTCTTTTTAAAATCACTTTATTTGCCAGATACTTATCTAAATATTAATTTCCAAAAATAATTAAAAAAATTGACAGGAGAAATATGAAGAGAATCACTTCCTTCTTTATTGTGTGTTTCAGTCTTACAATTTGCTTTTCACAGGAGGATTGCCCATGCTGTTCAGAAGATCATAAAAAATTTGATTTCTGGGTGGGGGATTGGGTTGTATTTGACACAACTGGTACAGAAGTTGGTGAGAATCTGATTGTCAAATTGGAAAACGGTTGTATCATCAATGAGCATTGGATTGGCGCAAAGGGATTGAGCGGAAGAAGCTATAATTATTATGATAAATCTGATTCGACCTGGAATCAGATTTGGATTGATAGCAACGGTGGAAATTTAGTGCTGAAGGGGAAATCATTCGGAAATATGATGATATTAAAAAGCAGTCTCAAAAAAGGGACAAAAGTAGACTGGTATTTTAATAAAATTACCTGGACTAGTAATAGCGATGGATCCGTTACCCAATTATGGGAAATTTTTGATGGGCAAGATAATTTACTTAATACAGTTTTCAAAGGGATTTATATGAGAAGAATATCAATTGAATGATTCGTAGTTGGGTATCATATGTTTTGTCAGCAATTATTTCTGCTTTATGCACATTTCAAAAATTGTAATTTCAATTAGATGTACTGCGTAGTTAATTATTACTGACAACAATTATTATCCCATGGATTCTAACGAGGGTTATTTTAACAAATTAAAAGAGGGAAAATAACCATGAAAACAAAAGTAAAATCCATCACGGTAATACTAATCACTATATTATCATTTAATTGCATTGAGAACTCCAATATCATTGGATCACAGGATGTTGCAGAACTCAGCTCAGCAGAATTTACCATCACAGCGACTTCATATACTTCATCAAAGCTAACCGTATCCGGTACTGTGGCAAATACCGGGAACTCTGTGTATTATCCTCGATGGTATATCGAAGGTGAGTTTTATTCTGATGATAATTATTCAATCAAACTGGGGGGTAGCTCCACCAGCATTAACTTTTCATTGGCCCCTGGCGAAAGTACTTTTTGGGAGTTGGATTTTTCAAGCAATTCAATTGTAGAATCAGATTATCCAAATTTTGCAGTAAGGAATCTACGCGCCTACCTGAATAATTAATTTGTGATACACTTAAATATTAAATATCCAATCTTATACCCTGTTGCTTGCAGCAGGGTATTTTATTTTGCAGAAATCTCAGGTAATAACATCACACGGATGAATTGCATTACACCTGGTTGCTTAATTATATACTTGTATATCGATTTATAGATTATTAAGTTTTGTCGTCAATTAGTTGCAAAGATCATTTAATCTTGTCATATGAAGGATTAAATAATTCAAAAAGAATTCACAATTATAAGATTATGATAATCCTTAAAACAAAGATGCTTCAAATAATCATTATTTTGCTCGTTATAAATGCATCCCTGTTATGTTCGCAATGCAGTCCGCAAGTATATATTGAAAGCGATGACATGGTTTTGTATAGCGGCAGGGTATTTCACAAGTTATCAAACGGAAGAGCTGGGAGATCTGCTTCGTATGTCGATGTTGTACTTAAAGATTCACGCAGTGGTATTAATGTAACTGTTAGATCAAATACTGCTGGTTATTTCCGGGCATATCTTCGCCGGGGAAATTATCAAATAAATACATCAAAATCAGGATATGTCATAAAAAATAATCGACAAACACCTGAATTGCCAAACACAAGATACACCAAGGAAATAATTGACAATACTTTCCTAAAAATAAATAAATACCGAAATCCTTTCAACTATTTTCCATCTTCGACGAGGTACAATGACAGTAATTCACAGAAAACTGTAGTTAAACCGCTTTCAGAGGGTTCGCCAACTGTTAATATAGAATGTTCCCGTGATACCGTGACTGTAGGTGAAGAATTTACTATTACTGTCAATGCGTTGGATGATGATGGTTTAGGAAAAATATGGTGGTATGCAACCTATTCTAAAAGCCGGGAATTAAGTTCAGATCATGTATTCGAATGTAATGGTACAACATCCATATCAAAAGATTGGATTATCTCTATCAATAAACCCGGTTCAGTTGTTCTTGTTGCTGATGCAACAGATGTACTTTTCGAATCAAAAAATTCTCCCTATTCTCATCAGGCTTCTTTATCAGTTGAGCTTCCTGAGATACATATATATGTTGCAGCCAGTGATATAAAATAATTTAAAGCACGGATCCTGTTAAAAATCGTTACATTCTACCCGTGAATTTTAATCGAATTCAATGTAAATTTATGTTATGGAGTTTTACAAAAATATGATGAATCTGCAGCAATTTGGAATTACTGATTTCAATATATTAATTTTGGATAATTACTTTTCATTTAGTCTGAGAGACATTCTTGGCTGATTCTCATAACCCACTTATAAAATTTTCGTATACTCTTCTCAATCCGGATGGAGTCCCATATCAAAAATCCTGGATAGTCAATCTAGCCTATGTTGTTACAATAGAAGCATCAGGCTCAAACGATTTAAAATTATATTTGAGAAACGATCAGGTTGTATCAATTGAATTGGGTGAAGAGCAGGGAGCTGAAGAAGTGATGGAGGAGATTCTGTCATTATCTGCTGTAGGACACAATTATTCTGTGTATCGTATCAATACATTCCGGAAATAATTCACCTTGATTTTGTCCAATTCAATATATTTTTAAAAGCAAATAAATATTCCTTTGAACATATTGAACCCGGCAGTGTCTAAGCGCACCATGATTCGCATTCTAACAATCATTAACAGGTATCCATGCTAAAAAAAATCTTGATTCTTTCCCTCATTTTGTCGGGCTGTGTTTATTTTAATACCTTTTATAATGCTGAGCAATCATTTGAGAAGGCGGTAAAAATTATTGAGCAATCTCAAGACGAAGATGATTTACCCACAAATGCAAAAAACCTCTTATCTGATGCAATCACAAACAGTAATATTGTTATTGAAAAATACCCTGACAGTAAATACATCGACGATGCCTTTTATATTATTGGCAAAGCCAGCTTTTATAAAATGGATAATACCGCTGCAGATAGATATTTCAACAGACTAATAACAGAATTTCCCGATAGTCCCTACCGTCAAGAATGTGAAATATGGCTTGCCTATACTCATTACCGAAAAGGATTGATTGACTCTGCTATGAGTCAAATTCAAACAATGGTAGATAATCCACCCAAAGATAAAGATATGAAATACATACTTTATAAGGTGATGGGTGAGATTGAATTGACACAGGATTCTATCCATACGGCATTTACCTATTTTGAAACTGCGACGAAATTTGCTGATACTGACAGTAAACGCATGAGCATTTATAATAAACTGCTATTGATTGCCGAAAAGAGAAAAGACTATCCAAAAGCGATTTATATTCTAGAACAGATTGAATTATATGGAACTTCAGCCCAAATTCGACAAGAAGCGAAGATGAAATGGATTGAGTATAATCGGGTTTTGGGGAATTATGATCTCATTCTCAATGAAATAGAAATATTACTGCTTGATCCAGAATATGATCTTCACCATTTACCACTAGAGCTGGAAAAAGGTAAAATTGCCCTGGCTGTCAAGGACTATTCAAGAGCCAGAGAATACTTTGTAGAAATACTCGAAAATTCTAATTATCGTCGAAAAGATCCAACAGCTGAAGCATGTTATCACCTTGGTAATTTGGCAATCACAGATGGATTTGACTTGGAACTGTCAATAATGTATTTGGATAGTGTTCCAAGAATATTTTCTGCATCCCTTTATAAGAGAAAAGCCAATACCTTGAAAACTAAAATCAATAAATACCAGAATTTGCTGGATGATTTTGATTTTGCTGTTCAGGAAGCAAAAGAAATGGAGAATGCTGAACCTGATACTGTTGCCATTATAGATGAGATACCTACTGATGATACCGGCATACCGGATGTTTATACTGGTGAACTGGATCAAAATATTGGTGAACCGGATGATTATATTGGTGAGTCAGGTGATTTTATTGATAGAAATCCATATGAAATTGCTCAACCTGATTTGAGAAATCTGCAACAAAATCAGTCCCAACCGGATTCGCTACTTTTCACCCTGGCAGAAATGCTGCTCTTTGAATTTAACAAGCCAAATTTATCAAAGCGTAAATATGAAGATTTATTGGATAAATACTCCGAATCTCATTTTGCGCCGCAATCCCTCTACGTACTCAGCCAAATTTCAGATGATGAATCAAAAAAATGGACAGATGAATTGCTGGAAAGATTCCCCACATCCACCTATGCCCGTCAAATAAAAGGTGAAAAAGTACAGTTGGATGTTGCTGATTCTGACCCACTCGAGATCAAACGAGACATTGCATGGTTTGAGTTAAATGGGAATCCTGCGAAATCACGAGACATGTTTTCGAATATAGCTGAAGAATTTGACGATCCTGATTCTCAGTATTTTGCAGCATATATCACTGATAAGTATCTGTATGATCTTGAAAATACTATTACCGAATACCAGGGGTTTCTCATCGAATACCCTGACCACAGTTATGCGAAGGATGCCTCAAGTAGAATAGAAGAGATAAAACTTGCTGTACGGACAAAAATGGATGAAGTTGTTGGCTGGGTAGACAAATTTAGCAGCACAATGACGATAATAACAGTTTCTGATTCAATTTTTGTTAATACCGACAATGACAGTACTATATTTTTGGCTTATTTGGATACATTGAATTTCAGCACTATTCTTGGTAAAGAAAGGATTCATGCAGCAACAGACACATTATGGAAATTTGAAATTGTTGACAGTACGAAATCAAAATTAATGATTGAGGATGTAGGCATAAGCAGTAACGATAATACTATCCATATGATTAGCTCTGGAGATACGCTATTACAAGCTGGTAACGGTGATTCTCTTGTTGTCAGTCACGGTAATTCTTCCCTTACCATATACCCTTCGAATGATTCCTTATTGTATAAATTTTTTAATACCCAGATAGTACCTCACCCTGAATTGGACGAAGTTTTTCTGTTGCTTGGATTAGATGAAGAAGTAGCGGTTGTTGATTCCGCGGAGGTAGTTCAAATCCTCGATGAATTACAATTGCCAGACAGTCTGGCTCCACCACCAAATATGCCGGCATGGATGGATTCACTTCGCAAGTCTTCAGAAATTATAGATAATCTTGATAAGGAAAGCAAAATTGATAAAAAAAATATTCCATTGCCGAGTGATATGCAGATACCACCGGAGCCACCTACATTAGAAAATGCTGAATTAGATCCTAGATTAGAACCTAATGCTATACCGAGGGATCAATTATCAAATAGGCCAGAGCAAATTTCTAGTAAGATGGATTCAGATAAAATTGATATAAGTTCTGAAGCTATCAATCCAACAATTCCTCAGGATATCGTAAAAGAGGACCAGGGATTATCTGAATATGTTACAAAATACGGTGATAACTTAAAATCAATTGCCTGGGAAGTTTATAGAGATGAAAATAAGTGGCAGGATATTTACGATTTAAACAAATCTCTTATAGGTGATGATCCACACAGAATTTATCCATATCATAGACTATATCTCAGTGGCAGTCCCAGTATCAAAAAAAGTTTTTCAGTTACAATCACCTTGGTTGTCCAGGAGGAAGAGTCATTATGGTCTATCTCAGAAAAGATGTATGGTGACCCTTTAGCGTGGATGATTCTGTATCAGGATAATTTGGATATAATTAAAAATAATAAAGATTTAATTATTCCTGGTATGGTATTAAAAATCAGGAGCAATTTGTATTAAATGGTAAATGAAGTTGCCACGGTGATCTCTAACTATGAAATTGCTTCAAATTACTGGCAGGCAATATTGAAAGCGCCTGAAATCAGCAGGCAGGCCAAACCGGGTCAGTTTATAAATATCTTGCCAATAAAAAGCTGGTCAAAAATGATGCGAAGACCCATGAGCATTGCCAGCAATGAACACGGAAATATTAGTATTATTTATAAGGTTATCGGTGAGGGTACCCAGTATATCAGTGACTGGAAAGAAGGAAGCAAAGTGGATATTATTGGACCACTTGGAAATACCTGGCCCGAATTCAAAGATGAATATCCTATTCTTATTGGTGGTGGTGTGGGTATCGCTCCTATCCTATATCTTCAGGATAAATTTTCCAGTGAAGGTTTAAAACATCATCTGATAATGGGTGCTAAAACGGGGAGTGAACACTTCCTAGAACATTCACCTGATGAGGGATTATTATTAACCACAGACGATGGAACTATTGGTGTAAAAGGGACGGTAATCAGTGCACTAGAGGCAATATTTCATACACCATCTGATATACGAAATTATAGAATATGTGCCTGCGGACCATCACCCATGTTAAATGCCATAAAACTATTTGCATCTGATCATTCCATTGAATGTTTCGTGGCTTTAGAAACAATGATGGCATGCGGTTTTGGTATATGCCAGGGCTGTAGTATCGAAAGAGAACAAAATTCAGATATTGGTTCATCCTATAGAGAAAAATATTCCCTGGCATGTATTGACGGTCCAGTTTTCCAAACAAACGAGATAAAAAATTGCTGACTAAAATAGATTTATTAAACCATACTTTTAAATCTCCAATCCTGGTGGCGAGCGGGACTTTTGGGTATGGAGATGAAGTTGCAGGTTTAATTGATGTAAACCAATTGGGTGGTATTATAACTAAATCAGTAACTCTTGACCCAAGAGAAGGCAACGCACCTCCGAGAATTGCCGAGACCTCAGCAGGGATGTTGAATTCTATTGGATTAGCAAATCTTGGTGTAAAAGAATATTGTCAAACAAAATTACCGCAATTAAATAAACTTGAGACTAAAGTGATCATCAATATCGCCGGATATGAAGTTGATGACTATGTTAAAACATTACAGATTCTTGAAGATCATGCCGGAAATCATGCCGGCTATGAGATCAATATATCTTGCCCAAATGTAAAAAGCGGAGGGATGCAGTTTGGTGTTGATGCAGTTTTGACTGAATCACTCACCAGCGAAATGAGAAAGCACACCAAAAAACTGCTAATTTTGAAATTAAGCCCTAATGTCACAAAAATTGAGGATATCGCCATGGCCGCAGAGGCTGGTGGAGCTGATATGATTAGCGCAATTAATACTGTCGTTGGGATGGGAATAAATATCCATAAAAGAAAACCAGTCCTCAATACTGTATTTGGTGGCCTCTCAGGACCAGCCATCAAACCAATCGCTCTGGCAAATGTCCATAAAATTTATAAAGTAGTATCTGTCCCTATAATTGGGATTGGCGGAATCGCAACTGCTGAGGATGTGATTGAGTTTATAATGGCAGGGGCAGATTTGGTTCAGGTGGGAACAGCAAATTTCAAAGATCCATCAATTGGCCTAAAAATCACAAAAGGGCTTGAGCCTCTCTGTAAAACCCTGGAAGTGGCAAATATTCATGATCTGAAAGGAACCCTTGAGTATTATTAAAAATATTTTCTGGTTATTGGGGATCGCCCTGTTAATAATGTCTTGCTCTCCATCACCAAGGTATACATCTGGTAATCCCGGTGGTCAAACAAAGAAAACCACCTCAACTACCAAGGCCAAATCTGGTAAAAAAATTAAACACAAAAAAGTAATGACAGGTGTCTCTTCATATTATGGCAAAGCATTTCACGGTAAGCTAACTGCAAATGGAGAAATATTTGATATGTATGGGGTAACTGCGGCCCACAAAACATTACCGCTGAATACGGTAGTTAGAGTTACAAACCTTGATAATTCTAAATCTCTCATTATTAGAATAAACGACAGGGGGCCATATATAGATGGTCGCATTCTCGACTGCTCGTACGGTGCCGCGAAAAAACTTGGATTTATCCAGCAGGGAACTGCCAAAGTGAAAGTTGAAGTGATCGAATGGGGTGATGGCGAGTACATGCATCATTAACAAATCTATAAACATTCTGATATATTTCAATATCATTCCAAATTAAAAAAATAAAAAAAGATTAAAACTATTTCCAATTTGTCTGCGTCATTAAGGTAACATGGAAAAAACTATTTGGGCCGATCACACAATCATCAACCAGCATTTATCTGGAAATCAACAGGCATTCACCGCCCTAGTAAATAAACATCGACCCGGCATATATCAATTTATTCTCAAATGTATCCAAAACCACGAAGATACTAACGACCTCTCACAAAAAGTTTTCATAAAATGTTATAAAGGTCTCACAGAATTGCGAGATAAAACCAATTTTAAGTCATGGTTATTCAGAATTGCCAGAAACCAGGTCATTGATTACCAACGCAATTTAAAAGATATTAAAAATATTGATGATCTCACCGCAGATGATTCAGAAGCACAGCAAATATTATCGACAGATTTCAATCCTGAAATGACATCAGATGTTGTGTTCAGAAAAAAAGTTATTTATAGGGCAATTGATCAACTTCCACATGAGCAAAAAGAAGTGATCGTAATGAAAATATATTCTCAAATGACTTTTGCAGAAATTTCTAAAGTGGTGGATGTTTCGGAAAATACAATAAAATCCAGATGTTATTATGGATTAACATCAATCAAAAAGATATTAAAGAAATGGAATATTCAGGAGTACGGATATCATGAAATGTACTGATATAAAAGATAAACTGACAGATCTGCTTTTTGACGAATTGACAGATGATGACAGACAATTAACAGAGAAACATATTCAAAGCTGTGACAGCTGTAAGGCCGAATTCGATGAACTTAGGATTACTAAAAATATCCTTGTCGAAATAGAGGAAATTGAAAATACTGAAGATCTCAACCTTCCACAAATAGCTCCCAGTTCATTCTCATTGCAAGTGAATAATCTTTTAGTATATTCTATGAAATGGGGTATCGCGGCTGCCATAATATTTTTAACATTGTTTATTTCAAAACCACTTTTCCAATACGGAGATGATGGCATTTTAGTCGCTTTTGGTGGACAGGAAATTACCAATGATAGTATGAATAATGAAGATTTCCAGAATGTAGAATTATTGAATAGAAAATACCAAATGGAAACTATACAGCTTGTTTCCCAAATGATTCAGAAAAACAATTACCAAACCCGGAGAGAAAATCTGAATGCATTTCAGACTCTAAATGATGAGATAGAGAGAAAAAGACAATATGACCTGCAACTGGTAAACAGTGGTTTTCAACAATTGGAAAGAGGATCGAAGGAATCGGTAATCCAGACAGGATTGCTGGTAAAGGATTTACTCAACTCCCATGAAATAAAAGGAAAATAACATGGAAAAAATAAAAATATCAATAACAATCATTATCAGTATTTTAGTCGCATCGAGTATCATTTCAGCGGCAGCCAGCGACCAAATATATAAAAATATCAGGGTTCAGGAAAAAATCCTTAACACAATATTAGAAGATGAAACCGACTATTCTGTTGAAAATGATATAAGAGGATTATATCTTGAGGGTCTTGGTGCCATATTTACCGTAAATGTTAGCGGCGGTTATGAAGCCCATTTTAATTTCAATGGTTTCAATAATTTTAATATGAAATTTTCAGAAAATATCTTTGCATTAGACATGGATGATTTTGATATGAGCTGGGTATCGGACGAGGATGAAGAGAATGAGGAAGAAGAGGATGATGAAAAAGGTAATGATGATGAACCCCATGTTTCAAAAGAAGACTTGGAAAAAGAAAGACAAGAAAAGCTGGAAGATTTCCATAATCTGATAAAAAATTATATTTCGGATTATGGTCCACTGATCGATATTCCGGAATCTGAAAAAATGATAGTAAAAATTAAAATGGAAAATTCAATTTTTAATACCGCTAACGACGAAGAATATGAATATAGTGTGAGCGGCAAGAATCTTAGTAAGAGCCGTAAAGGAAAATTAGATAGGAAGAAACTATATCAGAGTATTGATCGGAAAAACACTGAGGATTCAGGAAACTCCCAGAGAGATATCAAAATTATGAGAAATATTTTGAATACAGTCATATCTCCTGAAACAAGTGGTAATATGGTTAATTTTCTATCAGGTAATGGAAGTTGGGAGACATATATCCCAGGTTATGGAGTTGTCTTTTTTGATGATGTCTCAAGCGGATTACATTTTTTTGCAGATACGGATATATGGACAACTAGCGGTCGCAATACAATAGTCATTGATGACGACGGGCATCATGACTCTAAAGGTGACAATCATAATAATATGGAAGCAGATGTGTCAGAATTGATGGCATCATACGCAACCACATTGAAGTCATTAAAAAAAGACGAAAACATGGTTGTTGCTCTTAAAATGGATGATGATCCAGATGAGGATGAACCAGGACTCATTATTCTTAAATTAAATAAAACTGATATTGATAAATACAGCAATTCAGTTGAAGATCTTAAAAGTAAGATTAACATAACAAAAATTTAGTTTAGTCTAAAATAGACTTTTACCCTCCATCGTATTATCGGGTATTTATCCTGATAGTACGATGGAGGTTGTTTCCTTTCCTCCACATGCCAATCTCCAAATAATTTGCTAGATACGATTATAATTTTTTAAATAATTGAAAATAATCAAACTACATCAACTGATTTACTCTACTGTATGATTAATAAATGAACCTTTTGTTTGAATTAGATAAAATTGTCTAATTTTATTCTGATTTGGTAAATGGTTTTCTCTATAATAAAATAAGTTTACCAGTAATCCGTCAAAAATTAGAATTATCGGATAATCTCAATATTGATCTTTAATGAGAAATCCATTCAATCAACAGCAAAATCATATATGAAAATACTTACATTAATTATGGCCATTTTATTATCTGTACCGGAAGATTTAACCGCTAATGATAAGCTGCTGATAAATGCATATAATCGGTCTTCTCAATCATTGGATGGCCAATGGAACTATATAATAGACCCTTATGAAAATGGCTATTATAATTATAGGTACGAACCATTTGAAAAGCAAAAATATCCCGGTAAGGGAGCTTTTTTCCTTAACTCCAAATCGAACAATAAATCAGATTTAATAGAATATGATTTTGACAAATCGGCGACTATTACTGTCCCTGGTGATTGGAATACACAGAAAAAAGAATTGCTTTATTACGAAGGTACAATTTGGTATAAGAAATCATTTGACCATATCAAATCAAACAAAACAAATCGTGTTTTTGTATATTTTGGCGCTTCGAATTATGAAACTGATGTATACCTCAATGGTGTAAAATTGGGAAATCATGTTGGTGGATTCACACCATTCAACTATGAAATCACTGACCTATTAATAGACAAAGAGAATTTTTTAATTGTCAAAGTGGATAATAAAAGAAAGAAGGAGGGGGTCCCAACTCTCAATACAGATTGGTGGAATTATGGAGGCCTTACCAGAAGTATAAAAATTATAGAAACCAGTGAGATTTTTATTCAAGACTATTTTATACAATTAGATTCAGAAATTCCAGGGAAAATAAAAGGATATGTTAAGTTAGACGGCGAAAATGTATACCATAATCATGTAAAAATTATTATTCCCCAGCTTGGTGTAGATGAATTAATAAAGACAAATAAAGATGGTGTTGCCTCCATCAATATCGTTTCTGATAATATCAGATACTGGTCTGTAGAAGATCCTCATTTATATAAAGTTAAAATTCAAATTCAAGATGATGAAGTTGTTGATTATATCGGGTTCCGCATTATTAAAACCGAGGGAAAATTTATATTGCTCAATGGTGAGCACATATTTTTAAAAGGTATTTCTATTCATGAAGAGAGTCCTATTCGTCAAGGCAGGGCCCATTCAAAAGATGATGCACTTCAGTTACTCACCTGGGCAAAAGAATTGGGCTGCAACTTTGTTAGATTAGCTCATTATCCACATAACGAACATATGATTAGGCTTGCAGATAAATTGGGAATATTGGTGTGGGAAGAAATCCCTGTGTACTGGACTATCGATTGGGAAAATGAAAACACCTATGAAAATGCTGAACACCAACTATCAACCGTAATTCGTAGAGATAAAAATCGAGCCTCCGTCATTATTTGGTCCATGGCAAATGAGACACCAACCAGTAAAGCCAGAAACACTTTTTTAAATCGTCTTGCCGGAAAAGCAAAACAACTTGATTCAACACGATTAATTAGTGCAGCCCTTGAGCAAAGCAGTCAAGGTGTGGATGGGAATATCCGAACAATTACTGATCCATTTGCAGATGTTGTTGATGTCTTAAGCTTTAACGAATATCTTGGCTGGTATGATGGACTACCTGGAAAATGCCGTGATATTCGCTGGATGATAGAGCAAAATAAACCGGTAATTATCTCTGAATTTGGTGGTGGGGCAAAATACGGACTCCATGGTGATAAATCTGAGCGATGGACTGAAGAGTATCAAGAATTTCTTTACGAAGAAAATTTGAAAATGATCGATAAAATTGATCAACTTCAAGGAATTTCGCCCTGGATATTAATCGATTTTAAATCTCCAAGAAGACCACTCCCGGGAATTCAGGATGGCTGGAACCGTAAAGGACTGATCTCTAATGATGGTCATAAGAAAAAAGCCTTTTATATTTTAAAAGAATACTACGAAAACAAATAAAATATACCGTTTATTAAAATATTATGAGATCACTTATTAATTACATATTTCTGATATTATTCACAATAGCCTTAAGCCAGGATGATTCCCAGATTTTAAAAGTAATTTATGAACAATTTGATAATGGAGTAAAAAGAGAATCTGAACATTACATCGTCTATCAAAACCAAATGGTCACATTGTCGGAACCAGAAGAAAAAATACAGCAATATGTAGATCTCAAAAACAAAGAAAATGTCAGCACGATTATGCAAAATGAAAAATTATTCAAAAATGTGGTACCATTTGATACAATGCCCATACCAAGTTTTGAGGATAGAACAGAAATCATTTTAGGATATAATTGTAAATATGCATCGTACTCGTATTTTTCAAATAATATTGAGGTTTGGTATACTGATGAAACCACCGCCAAAGGGTCTCCATACAGTTTATTTTTACCGGATATTAATGTTTTGGTCCTAAAAATTGTCATAAATAATAATCGTCAATCTGTAGTAAGCTCTATAGAGATTATTGATGACTACCCTCTCCCAACATATATTTCAAATGAAGCACAGGAAACGACAAAGGCTGAATTTGAAGAAATAAAAATAAATTCATGTTTTACTAGACTGCCCATTTTTAAAGATGAGATAATCAATTTTGATAATACATTCAATCCTCCATCTGAAGAAACACTAGTTGAAAACATTACATATCATTTTTCTAAAGGATCGGTAATCTTGAAAAAAATAAGTCTGTCGGAGGATTTAATGAATAGTGGCCATGTGTACGCAAAGTTAAATTGTCAATCTAATGGAGATGCCTACGATCGAACCGGATCAGTATTTATTATTCCTGATAGCGAAGAAGTATCTTTTTTGGATGCGTATCAACATGGATTAGAGCCGCTTCCAGTCTATATTGATAATCTGGATAATAAATATCAGGGAATCAAAAGGGAAGCCAACTATGAACCACCAGTAGAAATCCTCAGGTTTTTCACCTCTTTTGGAGTTAATCAATTCAATGAGGAAAGAAAAATAAATAATTACGATTGGGAGGATGATATACTCTATAATCATGATATATCGTCTCTGATACCATCTGATGATCCCGATATATGGATTGGTATTTTTATTGGAAACTATGATGGAGGAGGTCATAGAGTAAGTCTTGAACTAAACTTCTATCCATCCTTTGATGAATCTGAATCAGGTAAAAGTAATAAATATATTCAATCGTTATTTTCAACAATAAACACCCTTGAAATGTCGGGTCAAAATTATGGTAAACTATTTAATAATGATACGTTGACAGTAGACTTTGAGATTCCTGAGAACATAGAGGATCTTCAATTATTATTTACAAGCACAGGACATGGCGGCTGGGGAGGAGGTGACGAGTTTAATCCAAGGTTGAATCAAATATTTATTGATGGAAAGGAAATCTTTAAAATTGTACCATGGCGTACAGATTGTGCCACGTATCGTTTGTCAAACCCTGCTTCCGGAAATTTTAGTAATGGCCTGTCATCAAGTGATTTGAGTCGATCAAACTGGTGCCCCGGAACATTGACTCCTCCATACATAATTCCTTTGACTGAATTACTGGGTGGAAGTCATACGATCGAAGTGGTGATTGATCAAGGTGAAGATGAAGGAGGAAGTTTTAATCATTGGGGAGTATCCGGCATACTTACTGGTAAGATATCAAACTAACTGATAATTAGTCTTAATTTGCATCTCAATTTTCCCCATGATTGCTATCAGGAAAACTCTCAACCTTTACCAAATGAGATTTACATCCAGACCGACAGTCTGATGATCCAAACCCATTTTTTGGAATAACACTTCCTGCCAACTTTTCAATGGCCTGATTTACTTCGCATTCTTTATTCGGATCTTGACTAATTATCGTAACCGATTGAACTATCACATCTGGACTACTGGTTAAATAATCTATATGCCACCTGATTTGTTTATCCTTTTTGCAATGACGGATGACCCTCTGCTTCAAATTTTTTGAAGCCCTGCCAGTATAAATATATTTCCCAGGTTTAAATTTTACAATTCCAATAGCACCAACAGAAATAGAAAACCCTGACTGGACAAATATCTGTAATTGATATGTGCCCGAATCAGGGTAATTATTTTTTAATATATCCAATGTATTGACTATAGCGTCATCCACATTGAAACGGAATTATTAGAATATTAGGGATTTTTATATTCGGCTTTTGGTCCAAGATAAAACCACCAATTTAAAATAGCGCAGAAGGCATAAAACACGGCAAATCCATACATTGCCAGTTCAGGTGTAGTTGCTTTCATTTGCTCACCGATCACTTTTGGAATTAAGAAAGCACCATATGCCGCGACTGCAGACGTCCATCCTAAGACCGGACCTGCCTGTTCAACATTAAATACCATTGAAATGGTTCGGAATGTAGAACCATTACCAATTCCAGTGGCTGTGAAGAGGATTACAATCAATATAAAGAATGGCATGAAGTAATCCTGTGGTGTGGCAGATTGATAAGCAAGGTGGGAATAATAACCAACACCAACGGAAGCAATGACCATGATTACTGCCACAAATTGAGTGACAATAGCGCCACCGATCTTATCGGCAATTTTTCCACCAACAGGTCTGATCAATGCTCCAACAAATGCTCCGACCCA
>Ga0233431_1003269_pt1 | contig 19967 bp, 16 predicted proteins | sample SI_118_April2016_FD_179867 | JGI IMG/M metagenome (GOLD analysis project Ga0233431, IMG submission 179867) | Seawater microbial communities from Saanich Inlet, British Columbia, Canada - SI_118_April2016_200_MG | ecosystem: Environmental > Aquatic > Marine > Inlet | place: Canada: British... | reverse complement strand
ACCTCCTGCACCGGAGGCTTATCTGTACGGTAAAAGACTTGAACGCTGGGAAATTATCAATTGAGTTTTAATAAAAACACGAAAAGTACTAACTTTGAAGGTGGTCCAAACTATGGGGGCAGGTCATACTATCTACGCTTAATCTCAAGAGTCAATTCAAAATAGAAATAATTTTTGGATGAAAATTTTACTGTTCATAATAGTTATTTCATATGGTAACCTATTTGCTAACATTATACCAACCGGCTATACAATTGAGACTATTGGCATTCGCGGAATTAACAATACTACCTATATTACATCATCTGGAGTCTCATCAGGAAATCCTGCCTCACTAATAAACCATGAAAAAATAAGTATTGGAATTACCGGACAACATGAGAGCAGCATGGAGTATGATTTGTATTCAACGGGTTATTCTTCGCTGAGAAACAAACGAGTTCAATCAATTGGTATCATTATTCCCAAAAATGATTGGAAGTTTGGTTTGGGTTTTAATCATAATTATAATATTGTATTTGATTTTGGAGAAGTAGAGGTATCAAATATTGATGGCGAAACATTTACAGACAACCTGATTTATAATATTCAAATTAAGAAGTATTCCATAATTGTATCCAAAGAATGGATAGTAAACAAGAAAAATAAAATTAGTTTTGGTTGGAGGTTTAATGCATATTATTATGATAGTATTGTTGGTCCGAAAACCCATCCCCCAAACCGTGGTTCTGATAGTAGTATCGGTTATGCATTTGGAATTCAGATAATTACTATTGGTGGATTTGAATCTGGTTTATTATTTGAATCGGATACAAAATTCAAATATGTCTCCTCAAACAGTATTAGTCAAGTTAATGGTGATGGAAATTATCAATCACCAGAGCCAACTGTTGAATGGACCCCGAATAAATATGCTATTGGCCTGCGGTATCGATTAAATTCAATGATATCATATAATCTCGAAATAGGCTTAACAGTATTGGATGAAAGTTACAGTCCAAAACAAAATTTTCTTGATTTATCAGGAGATATTGTTTTCGCTCCTTTCGAAAAATTCATATTTTCACTTGGAATATTAAATATACAATCCAGTATAGATAGAGATGGAATATCTGAACATTACGATGGTAAATATTCAGCTGTTTACTTTATAGGTGGTTTACAATTTAATTTTTATGGCACTGAACTTACTTATAACTATTGTAATTCAAAAAAATTCTCCGGTGACTGGCGACAACAATATATTAACAAACTATCCTTGACATATACATTCTAAAAAGAATCTAATTAAAATTTACTCCAAAATATTACTTATTAGTAAAATAATATCTTGAATATTTACCGCATCATCTTGATTGAGATCTGCATAAAATAATTCATCTTCTCCAAGTGGAATGATGCCAAGTATATGATTCACTATCAACAAAACATCTTGAATATTCAATTCATCATCAGCATTTATATCCCCCATCAGAACGCTACTGGGTAAACGAGTAGTGATAAATAATGTGGTTTCATTTTCTAATTCCATCGCAGCAACAGGATATTGGTTATTAAAAGTATACTGTAGACCAATATTGCCCAGATGATTCTCAATTCCTATTGTACAGTAATTCCCATGGCTAAAAACATAGCCGTTCATATTGCCAACTGTGGTATTATTAAATTCTTTATATTGAATTAATATCTCATCATCACCGGTTGGAGTAATAGCGTCTATTAGAATAATCTGAAAAGATTCGAGGCTATTTTGATCATCAGTACGAATCCCAGACCATTCTATAATGACCTTTCCTTCAACTTCATCAACATAACTATAAATTCCTCCTCCATTATTTGTTTTCAGATCATCCCAAAATGCAGCAATCATGGGAGATGGACCACCAGCACCGGGCAGAACATAATTTCTATAAGATGACATGTTTGAATTGCCAAGTGCAATATATCCATTTGATGAAATTGTAATTTCAGTATAATCAACTCCATAAAAAGTAAATGTAAATGGAAGATCTAAATGAGCCGGTGTTTGTGTCCAAGGAGACCCATTCCCCTCATCATAAATTTCAAGAGCTGAACCTTCTCCACCAAGAGTGGGATCGATTTCAATCCAGCTATAAGGATGAACGAGAGTATAACCCAGGTCACCTGAATCATAGATATAATAACCATAGGAATCAGGTCCAATGGGATCGGTCACACTGACTTCTCCGATTTGAAGCATCACGAATTCTGAACGATCATATCCCAAGTCATCTGTAATATCCAATTGCAGAGAATGCATACTTCCGTTGATGATATCATCACTGGTAAAAATATGAAATCCATCTACAGAAAATCCAATTTGCCCTGGACCAATCGGATCAAATGCACCCATATTGTCATCAATCTCCAGGTAATTCATGAGACTATTTTCAGTCAAGGTACCTGAAATATCCCCAGTGGGAAGGTCACCATCATTACTTAAGTAAATATCAAAATCAATACTTTCTCCCGGTTGAATCAATATGCCATCTAATGCTCCAAATGAGTTTACAGATAATTTACTTCCAGATACAAAAGCAGGGATGGTACTAAACCAGAAATTGCCGATGTCATCTACAATATTCACGTATAAGTGTAATTCTTCCATAAATATCGCTGAGGATGACAAAGAGAATTCAAACTCAATTTCTGCAGTTCCATCCATCAATAAATTCCCAACAAATGCAGAACCGGATAAAATAGTAACCAGGTCATTATCTGAACTGAGTGAAACCTCAATATTGGTCAAATCATCACCACCAATATTTTGAATTGGAAACAGTATTGAAATGGTTTCCCCAGGGTTAATCACATTGTCATTGTTCCCTATTTCATCATTGATGGACATTTGATTAACCATAATATTCAACCCTGCACCCGAATCACTGATATGTATTTCGTTTTTATAAGGAATATAATTTTTTTTCACCACAGTTATACTGAGATCATTGTTATAATCAGGATCCACAGGCAGATTAATCTGGCCTTCTTCATTTGTGAATCCATATACGGGTTCATCATCATCATCAAGGAAAACCACTCTTGCATTTTCTATGGGATTTCCTTCATCATCAAACACATTAACTTCAACCATATTTGAACCAAATGGCAAGTTATCAGGATGGGAAACGTTAAAGTTTTTTGGACGAAGCGTCCATAAATGCAAAGCAGGATCTCCAATCAAATTGGTCCAGTGAGAGAAATAACTTACTTTATTATTTGGGTTAGATGGATAGGATAACAGGATTGCAAGTTTCCCTGCAGCAACTGATGCCCCAGTGGTTTTTACCTCATTGGAAAAAATCCCTTCATAAATTCCCATTGCTGCAATGCTATTAAAGGCAGGATCCGTAGCAGTTGTTGAACTACCAACGCAAGCTACTCCACCTTGGGGAATACTGATAGATCCTGCTCTAACAAAGTTTTCAATGAACGACTCTCCCCAACCTGAACTAAAACCTCCAGTTCCATCTGTAATAGCAGTAAAATAGGGGGTCCTCCAAGCAGTAACTGTGTCCATACCCCCATCAAAATCACTCATACCAATATAACCACTATAGTTAAAATAACTGATTCCATCTGCAAGTGCATTATTCATCCATTCATTGTAGTTTCCTTCACCATAATTGGTGAAAATGTTTTCCATGCCCCAATTAGTCATAACATTCTCGATATATTGATTAGTTGTAATGGCAGAATAACCAGCGCTGGATGGATCGCCAACTAATGCAGCACTGGTATACCAATCATCGCCAATTTCTTCAATGTATGTTGCTTTTTCAAATGCGATTGTTTTTGCAATAATGACAGATAATTGATCAGGAGTGTCGACAGATATTCTGCCAATAAATACTTCAGGTAGAATATCAGGTCCAGCCAGTAAAGAATAAGGCATATCACCTGCCCCCGAATAACCTGACCACTCTTCATAAAATGTAGGAATATTGAATGCGGAGCCAACATCACCAACTAGTGCAACAAATTCTGGAGCAGGATCAAATGTCTCATACGCATTTGTAATATAATTTTTTATCTCATTGTTGGATGTCCCTGTTTCATCGGTATGTACAGTGTAAACAACGTATCCTCTTTGTCTTCTCCATTCCACTAAATCTTGAAAATATGGATCCCCTATTGCACCATAAGCCCCTCCGCCACAAATATATAAAATAGCCGGTTGCTGATATTCTTCTACTCTATCTTCTCTTGAATAGTTGATGACCATTGATTCATACAATGATTCAAATGCCTCAGAAGGTGGAAGTTGTCTAATTATTTCTGATTCTCGAAAACCACTTTCACGTATTGTAATCTCAACATCTTCGTAAACGGTTAATTCATCCATAATTGGATCATAACTAAAGGGAATAAATTCTACCATGACCATCTCCATTCCGCGCATAACCATTGGCTCGGATAAACGGATGTTTTGCAGTGGATAGATAAAATTAGAATTGTATACTTCAGGGATATCCACCAATCCTTCTTCTTCATTTTCAAATATATCTTTGGATTCAAGAAGTTTAATGTTTTGAATAACAGACGAATGTAAAACCTCATATTCTACCTGATAAGCAACTCCAGGCTCTATTTTAAAAAAGGTGGAAAATACTGGCATATCCGGAACCCCTTCAATTCCCATTTTACCAGCGCTTTCAGCTACTATTTTATGGCCTGAATATTCAGGTATAATGGAGAAGGAGTTATGAAAGTTTAGGAGGATACCACCATTTGAATTGTCTGAAATAGTGAAATTGGAAGTACTGTTGGCAATTAAAAAGCTTATAATAGTTAATAATATAATTCTCATTATTTTCATGGCTCCTCCTAATTGAGCTTGAGTTAATAAGATTTTGGGGAATGGAGAAATCTACGTTAATTTTTCTTTATAAGGGATATGTAGATTGTATCATCTTGTAATAGTATTATTTATATAAAATAAAGATGGTCCAAACTATGTGAGCAGTTCAGTCTTAATGCGCCGGGAATATTCTATATTATTTCTAAATGCTTTGTCACTCTACACCATCTGGCCTGTTGTTGCTAGTTTTTCTTAACACTATGAATCTGTCTGTTAAAATATCTATTTCAAGCTTCTTTTCATTTGCGATATATTCGATGGTTTCTTTTCTGTATATAAAAACATGTGTAGAATCGTTTCGATAATTCCACATATTGAAATCAATCTGGTCATTATATAACATTGTCATAATTAGCAAAATCCCATTAACCTTTAATAAGGATACAAGGCGATCAATTTCTGTTTTGGGATTATAAAAATGTTCAATTACCTCACAGCAAACGATATAATCATACATATTATTCAATACGTTTTGTTTAGGAGCGAAAAATGGATCGTATTGGACAATGTCATAGCCTTTTTCCATTAGCATACTTGAAATAACAGGGCCGGTACCACTTCCAAAATCTAACCCTTTATGCCCTGGCAATATTTCCTCAATTACGTAATTGGTAATCGGCAATACAAAGTTTTGATACCTAATATCATTTACGTCATTGTTGTGAGTTTCGTATCTTGCTTTTTCTTTGTCTGCTGTTAAGTAATATTTTTTATCTTTTACTATTGCTTTACAAATATCACAATTATAATAATACTCATCCTTTTTATTTGTCAGTGTTGAACCGCAAAGTGTACAATTCATTTTAGGGTTTGGGTTTGACGTCATGTTTCAATGCCATATTTCGATTTTTCTCCTTTGTGTAGTAAGAAATACCATATTTAACTTCTTGAACTTTCGAAAATCTTACTATGCATGTTGCAAGTTTACTGAAGTGGTGGTTTATACATTTTACATCTAAAAATTCTTGTCAACTTCAAGAACGAAACAATAATCGCCTTCCGTATGGCGCCAATCATTACGCCTTCGTTTAGAAGAAATGATATATTCTTCAGAATCAATAGAGTTAGAAAAAAAACTCGCACAAATCTGGTATGAAATTGAGTCTATAATTGTGTACTCGAATATTTCCTCGTCAAATGGATCATATTGAGTATTGCCTAGAATAGAGTGTGACCTTAACTCATTAAAATCATGTGGTAAATACTTTGAGGACTTCCAGAATCCATCAATAGATGTTTGGATTACCCTAAGGTCTTGAATAGTATTCGAATCATTCTTTTGCAATCGAAGCTCTTGCGGTGACTCAATTAATAACACACCGGTGATAACAACTGATGTTACGGCGATAATCGAAAATCCAATGATAAACTTACCGAATAAATGGTTCATCACTCATCCACTTCGTCTTTGTTTAAATCCCAAATGTAGTAGCTGAAAACTGTCCCTGCAATTCCACCAACGGTAAGAAATTTTAATATAAATCGTAATGTCATTTCACCACCTAAGAATTTGTATACAATAGTGGTGAGATCTCCAATGACAAAACCCGCAGCAATGAATAGTGTTAAATATGTCAACCATTTACGGATTTTTGAGTTTCTGTTACTTCGATCAGATTTGATTCTGCGATTTATGTAGTATGTGAAAAAAATATAAATCGGAAACGAGATAACAGTGAGTGCAAGTGACATCCTGATAGAGATATCACTGCCTCGCGAAATCCCAGATCGTGCAATATCAGGAAAACCTCTGTTGATATATTCAAATATGAGATTTCCAACTGAAATTGCCGTGATAATTAGCGTGGTGAACAATAGCAAATAAATAAAGGCTTCTTTTGCTGGTGTATACGGAGCAGGCTTTGGTACCGGAATAGGAAAGTCAATATCGGCATATGAATTGATAGCTTTCGATACTTGATCTTCTGGCCAATTAGCTTTTGTTAATACGTCATTTAAATTCTCACGAGATTGACCACTGGCCAATGCTTCACGAACAAATTGTTGCAATACTTCATTTACATTTGACAAAATCTATCTCCTTTAAAAAATGTTTACCTGTTTATCATTTGTGATCAAGTCTAATCTCTAAATTTATGCTGAGCTTGTGCCATGTCTGTGACATGGTAGATTGTTCAATATGGACTAATTTTGGAAATCTCATAATTTAGTAATCGTGTGACTTATCAAATCAAATTCTAAAATGCCATCGATTAAATGCTTTAGAACGACTTTTCCATCAAGGTATTTATATTTATAGTCATGGGGAAGTCCAGAATTAATCTTAGGAATCTCAATTTTTCTGATTAGCTCAGTTTTAGAGTAAATGAATAAACTTTTCTCTCCTATGATGAAATAGTAGCCTTGTATATACTGCGCAGGGTATTGATTTGGCTCTACGGAAAGATCTTGCCCATTTAAAGAATATTTTAATTTTTCATTTATATATCTATATTGAAGACCCAATATATGACCCACAACAAGTTCTTTTGTAGTTTGATGCGCTGTTAATTCGGGGACAGGGATATCACTTAACCTTTGATGCATAAATGCTTTTGAGTTTTGAATGTAATCTTTCCTTGGTGAAAAATCTGATTTGTTTGCTGGATATTTTAGAGGCTGCCAAGACTCAGATGCAAAATATTCTATAATGTGAAGAAGATAGATTAAATCAGGTGAATCGTATAACTGAATATAATAACTTTCTTTTCCCTTACTAATATCAATAGACACATCTCTAAGTTCATAAGGGAAGCCGATTTTTATTTCAAATCTTTTCTTATCTATTCGACCAGATTTTATAAGATAATCAATACGTTCATTTAAGAAATAACCAACCCCTTTGTAATATGGTAACAGAGTATTCCAGGATGAATTATAATTGTATGAGAGCCTAATTATTACATTTGAATATTCAACATATTTATGATGGATTACTGAACCTGATAATGGGCAGAAAAATATTGAAAATACAACTACAGTTAATAAATTTTTTGATTTCATCTATTTAATCAAATATTGACAAATTCAAACATATAGAAAATTTCATACTCATACTTGTGATAGTTGATTCAAATTCACTTGGAATACAATAAGAATCATTATCAAAAATATTCCCCAGTGGAGGTAGGAATTTTAAAAAGGTTAACAACATTGACTAAATCTATTTATTCCTCCTTTTACGTATATATGAATTTGAATTATAGGGTTGTAGCGATTGAGTATTATTCAATTCGGTGATAATCTCTTCGCATCGGATTTTAATTATTTCACTCTGTGTTGTATTTTTAAGATTGTTAAGTTTTTCAATAGACTCGAAAACATACATGAGTTTCAATGCTTCAATTCCATTTAGAATTACGTCCTCACTTTGTTTCTCATCAATCATTTGCAAAATAACGTCATTGTTCAAGATAAAAAAATTACTATAATATGTGCCTCGCGAATTTCACTTTTATCAATATTAACCATTTGAATAACCGCCTCAATACTGCCAATATCACCAAGAACTGTTAAGCAATAATGACGAAGAACTTTGTCATTTTCTGATCTACCAAGATATTTAAATACACCCAAGTGTTTCAATAGTTCATCTCGATTTCTAAAATGTTCTATAGCATTTTGTATTTCATGATTTTGATAATCCAAGTAATTGTCAAGTACATTTGTTGAGTATGAATCTAATTTATTTGGACTAATAAATTTGAGAAATTTTATTGCTCTATGTGATAATATGGCTGGAGTGTTAGGATTAATAGTAAGTTTAACTATCATATCTTGACTGTTTGAGTTATCCTGAATTATTTTTATTAAATTCTCAGATTGTAATACACCGAATGCATTCCTTCTAATTCTCTCAATCTCATCCTCATTTATGGCGATTGATAACATAGTGCTAGCCACCTGATCAGCATATTCTAGTTCACCTTTGCAGATTTCCCTTAAAAATTCAATTAACACATCGCGAAAGTCAGAATTCAGGTTATCATCACTGACAAGATCAAGCAAAATAAGTGGTTCGAATAATTCATCTTCATATTTTTTTTCAAGTTGAAAGTATAAAGTCATATATGCGCTTTTCATATCGTCTCTTTCAGCGACTTCGTACATCAAAGTTAAATATTCAGAAATTGTCAGCCCATCTGTGTATTCGTTAAATATTTGTATGGTCTCATCATCAGTTTTTCCAACAAAACTGGAGTCAAGGATACTGGTATAATATCTCTGATTGATTTTATCCCAATCAAATATATCGTTCCCAAATAGTGTCCCAGAAAATATTAACAGAAAATATATTATCCAGAATTGAAACTTTGTTTTTTTTATCCCATCTTTGATGTTTTTTATTTTAATCATTGTCATCTCCATTATTAACAAACGTATAACATTCTCCAACGATGACATTATAGGGCGGCAGTCCTGGTGGTGCCATGAATAGTGCATATTCGAAACATATCTCTGGATCAATTATATCAGTATATGAAAAATAAGTGAGTAGGTAATTACCAGAAGGCAGTGGATTTACAAAAAAATTTGTTAAAAATACCCCATCAGATGCTGTTTGAATTTGAACTCCTGGGAAATCATTTACACCACCAAATGCTCCGGTTACAAATAGGCCTGAAATATCGAATTGGAAACCCCAGATTTCTCCAGGCGAATTAACCCATATCTCAACCATCTGGTCATCTTCATCCACTTCACCGAAATACACATTAAAATCCTGCTGGAACTGACAACTCCCATCATCAATTATGGCAAATTCATCATAGTTATATGCTTCCGGATCTGTACAGCCTTCAATATGCTGAAATGTATAACAATCTTCTATAATTACATCAAAACTGCCACTTCCAGGGGGTTGAGAAAAAACTGGGTCAAAGATGCATAATTCTGGTGCGGTGATATCAGAATAACTAAAATTAAATAATAAATAATTACCAGTTGGGTTAAAATTAGCACCAAAAGTAAATTCAAGAACGGCACCATTTTCCGAGTTGTATGCAAACTGAGTTCCTAGAACTTCATCTTCAACACCACCAAAAACATCAGAGAGAATAATACCCGTTAAATACAATTGAAATCCTGCACATTCATTTGTTGCAATTACCCATACCTCACCGCTTTGGCTTACTTCATTAATATTGTCAAAATATAAATATAACTCACCGGGATAAACACAGCTACCGTCGTCATAGTAAGCATTTTCATTATAGTTGTACGCATCACTTTCTAAACAACCAAATACATAATCTTGCCAACAGTCAACTAAAATACAATCTACTACAGCAACAACATCAATAATGTCAATTGCGCTGTCATCATTCCAATCACATTGGCTACCGTTAAAACAGTCATCTAAAATGCAGCCCACCATTTCCACCACATCCACTACATCCAGCGAACCGTCTACAACCCAGTCGCATTGAGCGAGGATGGGAGATATTATCAATATGATTGTAATGAATTTATTTGATATACTATTATTTATGGTTTTTTCCGTTTTCATCGTACTGCTTTTGGTATTCAATTGATTGTCCATTTAGGTATATTATTTCCCGGATTATTCTAACCTCCTAAAATTAATTCTACTATCAGAACAATATCCATAACATCTATCTGCAAATCACAATTCATATCTGCTTCGACAAACTGGTCATCAGTGAGATCACCATTTTCCTGGATGTGTGCCACAATAATGACCACATCCAATAAATCTACATAATCATCAAAATTTACATTGCCTGAACCGCAACTCTCACTCTCTTCAACTGTTCTTGATTGCACATATAAATTGATAAGACCAAACTCATCGGAGCTCCTGCTGTCAAGCCAATAAACCATATATCGATTGTGAAAATGGGAGTAAACATCAATCATGGGGTTTTCTTGTTTGAAAGGAGCATCGCAGATTACCGTACCGCCTTCTTCAAACGAGAATTGGCCATCAAGTTGAATTTCCTGATAGTAGAGATCAGATTCTATACTATTACGTGTATCTTCCCAAGATACCATGTAGGATCCATCTAAACTGGTATAAACAAATGGATTGGTCTGATCACTTCCGGCAAAAACAGCCATAGTTATTTCATCTTCTGCCAATAATGTTTCTGAATCGAAGATTCGACAAAAGACGTCAAAATCAACACCATTCTCAAAATCCTGCCAACAAACCAGGACATATTCATTTTCAGGGTTGTAAGTCAGCACTGCATTCCTTTGATCAAAATTTTTAACTGACACTTCAAAACCATTTTCCTCACCAACGACAGTTCCATCATATAAAATTACTTGACCAAAAATATCATCATTGCCGTTCCTGGAGTCTTGCCATACTGCAAAAATACCATTCTCTATTGAAGCTACTTTCACTTTTGATTGATTGCCTTCCTCTGCCGAAAGTGTGATAACTTCCCCCCAGCCATAACCATTGGCATCCAGAAATTGTGTGAATATATTTTGGTCACCAGCATTATTTTGGACCCAGGTTACAAAACATCCACCGCCGGGGACGGCTTTTATATCCGCAACAATATTATCACCGGGAAGCTCACCAACAAGTACGCCACCCTCCTGCCATTGTGGATTACCAAGTTCATCAAATTTTTGGGCAAATACCAGATATGACCAGGAGATTTCAAATCTAAAATCAGACCAGGATAGATAAAAATAACCATCATCACCGGCTGTGAGTTTTGACCATGACTGATTTGAGGCAAAATTCGGTACAAATACAGGTTGTCCATGTGAGTCACCAACGGTATTAAAATTATCATTGATATCTAGTATTTGATAGTATTGAAGAATAGTCCCCCATTGATCAATACTTTTAAAATTCATAAATAAATGATTATTAACCCGAGCGATTTGAGGATTTGTCTGAAATTCATTTGTCCCTAAAGGGATGTTCGGTATACTGCCAAAGGTCTCAAATGTATCTTCAAAATTTTCATCAACTAATGCCGCATATATGGCTGGATTATAAAAACCAGAGCGGTTGTCTTCCCAATAGGCAAGGTTTTGATCATTACCAAGATATACACTTTGTACATTTATTGAATTTCCATCAATACCAGAATAAAATAGAAGTCCCTGATCTTCAAACATTATTCCCACATCCGGCATTACTCGTTGAACATAAATCCCAATGCCCCCTGTTCTGTAGTCTGCCCACATGACAAATGCTCCATTTACACTGTCAGGTAGGATTATTGGACTTTCCTGTTTTCTATCGAGGATGCAAATAGGTAAACCATCTGGTTCAAAGGAAATTAATCCATCACTATTTATATGCTGTGTAAAAATATCTATTTCAGGGGCCGGAGAAAATCGTTCATCCTGCCAGACAATATATACACCGCCAAAATTATCTGTGGTTAATCGAGTTGCAGTTTGTTTGCCGGTAGCGGAACATATTTCAAGACCGTTACTATCCCATTGAGCTGTACCATCCAAAGTGATTTTTTGTGTAAAAATATCACCGTCATTAATATTATTTCTAAAATCTTCCCAAACTACAAAAGCATCGCCATTTTCTGCCTTTACCCGTGGATTATTTTGATTTCCCGGATCATCACATATCACAATTCCATCATTCTGCAGCAGTACATTGCCATCTTCATCAATAAATTGGAAGTATATATCTTTTGATGCTTCGCCATTTCTTCTGTCTTCCCAGACGACAGCAGAAACGGATGATGTTATATCATTTACTTTTGCTTTAAACTGGTCACCATCAGCAGAACAAATAACGACACCATTCTCATCAGAAGCTGACCAAATTGTGTTACAGGCTGAGTCTATCCTCTGACTATAAATATCTCTCTCTTCAATTTCGTTTCGCTGTTCGAAAACCAATGTTGCAAAACCGACACCACCAGTTTCAATGCTTACACTGCTGCGCGATCCTGGTCCCTCCAAAATAGGCACTCCAGTTTCAGGGGCAATTATCTCTGATTGAATGGTTGTAAGGTGGGTCCCATACGTATGACCATACTGCGCAATAGATTGATCATTCCAAATGACAAATGCACCGCCATTACCGTCAGGACATACATTCAGGGCATCCTGTCTACCAAATGCTATTGAAAGCGGCACTCCAGTTTCATCCCACATTACTTCACCATTGGAATTCACGTATTGGCCAAAAATATCGCCATAATAAGGCTCATACCTATAGTCAATCCACACCACAAAGGCACCACCGGCACCATCAGAAATAACCATTGGATCTTCCTGTCGACCTGGAGTAGCCACCACTGTTGCTCCATTCTCACCCCAAAGTTTTTCCCCATCCACATTAATTTTTTGAATGAAAACATCCTTGTCACCATCTCGCGTATCGGACCAGACAAAAATCAATTCACCATCAACTGAATCTGCACTTCGTTGCCATTCAATATGAACACCCTGTCTCAATGGTAGCCCATTATCCTGCCAGTCAAATTGGGCTCTAACGGCCGTGAATAATAAAACCGTGATAAAAATCATCTTCATTTTAAAAACTTTCCCAAAAAGCATATAATTACGCTCCTATAATTATATCAACTAAAATGATAATATCCAGAATATCAAGGATGCAATCATCATTCATATCATGGCATAAACAACTATCAATGTTCTCATTGTACTCCAGGATGCAACCGGCCATTGCAACAATGTCTAAAATATCTATCATTCCATCAGCAATGACGTCCCCACCGTTCATCCCTGAACAGTGATCAAAGAAATATGCTCCCATATCTGCAAGTGAGCAATCGGGATCTAGTGGTGATTCTGGATTACCAGCATCTATGCATGATGAGTTTGACTGGAGTGTGAAATCAAATTGCAGGGGATCTCCAAGTAATGGCGGTGCGGAAATATTAAAATATTCATCACAAGCTGTTCCATTTGCATTGAATCCCCAAGTGTTGTCTCCAATTGTGTTTTCAGGACTGAAATAAGTAAGGATTGAACCATTAATATCATTATGATGAACAACTGGAATTGAATCACAAAAATTAAGGCTCAATGCCCCTCTCTCATTGTCCGAAATAATATTATTTAGAATAACTGGTACTGGGTATCCACTAACTCTAATTCCATATTCTGAAAAGGTCGAGCCGTTATTAAACATAACCGTATTGAATTCTATAATAGCGTTGCTATCTCCACATCCAATACCGCCATTATCCTCATTGAATGCTATAATATTGTTTGTTACAAGCGGTGTATTAATCATATTTGATAATCCAACACCTCCGTGAGAATTTCCCAGTATATTATTTTCTGAAATTATAAAATCTGACTCGTATAGAAATAACCCACCAGCACCTTGATTGTAAGAAATAGAGTTTCGATTAATAACACCTGAACTATATTCACAGGTTATTCCACTTCCGGAATTTATTGTTGAATTGTTGTGAATAATATTATCATTAAGTTGGATCTCAATCCCATTTTCAATGTATATGCCACCACCACTACCTGCTGGAAAATTCCCTGGGAAACCAGGTTGCCACCCTTGTGAAAGGTTGTATATTATTGAATTCGATCGAATAAAAAGAGAAGTATTAGTTGCATAGATACCCCCTCCATAGCAAAAAGCTGGAAGAAATTCATCACCGCTGCTAAATGCAGTATTATCAATTATTGCATTATATTCAATTGTAGGGGAGCTATTGTGACAAAATATTCCACCGCCCCTTATCAACATTGGTGTTATACGACCTGAACCATTTGTTATTGTAAAACCAGAAATTACAGCAGATGAATCTTCATCATTCTCAAAAGTAACAACGCTTCCATTTTGATTCCCATCAATAACCGTCTGTGAAATAAAACTGGTATCGTCTGTCATAATTAACATGGAACCCAGAATGATATTGTGTCCGTTGAAGTTGATGTTTTCTATGTAGGTCCCAGGCTGGACAAGGACTGTATCACCATCTGTTGAGGCGTTAATACCGGCTTGAATTGTGGAGTAATCAATAGGAATATTAATCACTGCGGCATAGGTGATGCCGATAAATAGAAATATAATAATTTTATTCATTCCTTGCTCCTTCGTTAGTTGCAGTATTATCCGGAGCTCAGTTTCCACCGTTTAAACAGAACCTTTGGGTCTTTAAATTGTGAATATAGTTCCGAACGCTTGATTGAAGTTACTAAAAATAATCGGGTTTGATTATGGGTGTGGGTTGATGTTTTCATTCTGTTACAATTCCTGTGTCAAAAAAAAAATAATGATCATTGAAATTTATCAATACTTTTCATCATTTTGATTTATAGAAGAAGACTCTTGTAATTCTTAAATGCAGGGACCATTTATGCATGTTTCATTTTTGATTAAGTGAATTTCAATATCTCTCCAATCTTTAATATAATGTTGATGAGTGTTTGATCATTTTCACCCCTTTTTTGGATTGTTTGAATTACCTTAGTCTTATCCACGAATATATGAGACGATGTTTATTATCAATTGTTGGATATGTGGAATATTCTTAAATTGTTGGCCTAAAGGTCAGCGAAATGTGACAATCAATAATCACAATTTTGAACTATTATTATCCTTTAATCAGAAAACAAAACAGCGGGGGAAACAATGGTTGAATCACAACAAGAAACAACAAATAAAACGCCATGGCATCTTTGGGTAATCGGCATTGCCGGATTATTATGGAGTTCTATGGGTGCCTTTGATTACCTAATGACTCAGACACAAAACGAAAGTTATATGAGCTCTTTTACACCTGAGCAGCTTTCATTTTTCCATGGTCTTCCATCTTGGATTATAGCAGCCTGGGCTATTGGTGTATGGGGTGGTGTCGTAGGTGCAATATTATTATTGTTGAAAAAGAGTGCATCTGAATGGGTTTTTCTCGCCTCAATGATCGCAGTAGTTATTACGACATTTCGAAATTATATATTATCAAACGGCATAGAAATTATGGGAGGAGCATCAGCTCTTGTTTTTACTGCCCTCATTTTTTTGATAGCCCTCGGCCTCTACCTATATGCCAGAGCCATGCATCAGAAGGGTTTTCTTAAATAGCATCATAAAACTAATTTGAATGAATGCAGATAATTCAGTTGGAGTAATTGCATCATAATTTCAATGTTTAAATTTGAGATATCACAACCTCTAATTTTGCAATTTCTGCGTTGATTATTAATTACAGAAGCCAGAACCACACAAATATCCAGGAGATTGTTTTATGAAAATATGCCCCAGAGAACCGGTGATATTTGCCATAAATTTCAAGACACTTATTAATTGGTATGTTGACGTACTCGCCTTTAGATTAATCAATATTGTGGAAGATCATTACCATTATTGTTATCTAGAAAATTCACATGGTATAGCTATTGGTATTGCCGATTCTAAAGAGATGGGAGTATTCCCTACAGAGAGGAAAAATAATACCGTTGTTCTTCAATTTGAAGTCACTGATGTTTCACTATTCTTTGAATACTTAAAAGAAAAAGGTGGCACTATTACTTTTGGGCCATCATATGATAAAAAGGATGAATTTTGGTATGGCGGTTTCAATGATTTAGAAGGAAATCCATTTTGGGTCGTTGATGATAAATGTCCTTGATTCAAAATTTAAATAATCTCATGGGAAAGGAATAGATTTGGGAATAATTGTAATTGCCTCATACAAGCCAAAACCTGGCAAAGAGAAAGCACTTGATTTGCTGATGGAGGATCATGTGAAAAAACTACAAAACGAAGGACTCGTTACCGATCGACCTTCAATTACGATGAAATCACAGGAAGGAAATATTATTGAGATTTTTGAATGGAAATCACAAAAAGCTATAGAGACAGCCCATTCAAACCCAGTTGTATTAAAATTATGGAAAGACTATGCAGAGGTCTGCGAATTTACTCCATTATCCAAACTAAAAGAAGCTAGTAATATGTTTGCAGAATTTACTTCGATCGATTGATATTATATAATTTCCCCCCACTAATTTGTACTTTATCTGTAGTCCATGACTTAATTCAAGGGTAACAAACCATTTCAACGGTCTCCAATTCTAGTCATAATATGATATTCAGTATTTGAACAATGTCAAGAATATCGATATTGCCATCTTCATTTATATCTGCCGCACAAACCTGATCGTCTGTTGGAGTGGAGCTTCCAACAATAAAATTTACAATTGAAACAATATCAAGAATATTCAAATCTCCGTCAAAATTGATGTCACCATCGGCAAGACAGTTTTCTTCTATGATGGGTGCACCGAGTGTGCCATCATTGCGTAAACAATGGGCAGTTATCGTTCCACCCTCTGACCAAACAGCCATATTACAGCCGGGACCTCTCCCAATTGACAGATCAGTTTTTACATTATTTGAAATGGTCATTTGGTAAGTCTGATTATCCCAGGCAAACCCTCCACCTGCATTTAATCTGAAGGCAAAAACATCATTATTTGAAAACGAGGTCTGCTGGATAAACACAGCTATGATGTCATCATCAATTCCAGAAGCAGAAAGGTCAAGGTAGGTAATATTTGGCCCTAATGGTACAGCAGGGAAACCCGTATCGCCCCATAATCTCTCTCCGCTTTGAGATAATCGCTGCGCCGATATTCCATGATTTGATTGTCCCCCATCAGATTCGGTCCAAACTGCCATTAATTCCTGGTTATCGTCAGACACGGCAATTTTGGGATTGGTTCTAAAATTTCCAGATGCCATAGACAAATCGATTTCTGGCCATGCATTCTCTCCATCAATGGTTATATGTCGAACTTTTGCTGACTGTGCGGTCCCGGCCATCTCAGTCCATGACGAAAATGCCCCACCGCTATTGTCTACAACAGTCTTTTGTGACCAGTTCCCCATGGGAAACGATACTGGACCTGCAACCACTAGCGGAACAGGCCATATGGCATTACCGTCAAAATCGAATTTTTGATTTATTAGCTCGCTGATTGGCGGCCATCCACCAGATTGTTTTATCCACTGAACAAGGATGAGATTATCTGCAGTAATATTTGGCAACGGCGTCATCAATGATCCTGAAGGGTCTGACAACTGAATCCCATTATCACCCCAAAGTAATTCCCCATCAGGTGAGATCCTCTGCATTTTTATATCAGCGAATGCCTGGTTCCAGGTAACTACAACAGAATTATCAGGAAGGACCGTCAATCGTGGTGCCGTATTTCCAGTACCGGATGATGATAATTGCAGGCCATTCTCATTCCATAATAAGGTACCATCGGAAGCCACTTTCCAGGCAAAAACCTCCCAGTCCCCTGCCCGTGTATCTACAGTTGTAATAATAGCGTTACCATCATTATCTACTGCAAGATTTAAATGAAATACAGCTATCCATGATGAATTGGGAAAATCACTTATCAGCTTTCCACTCGGCTCCCACATAATCTCACCCTCAGGATTAAGATGCTGCAGATAGACATGGTAATTTGGCTCAGTCAGCCAGGCAATATAGACATCACCGTCTGCAGTTGCTTGAACCTGTGGAGCAATGCCACTTCCAAGAGTTAGTGGGCTCTCAGGATTCGTCGACCATTGAGCAGAGACAATAGTCATTAAGAGGAAAAGGAAAATAAAAAATTGACTGTGAAATTTTGGAAAGTGTTTTTGGGTCATAATCTACTCTTTCATGATTAAATTGGATACTTAAATTGCAACAATATAATCACTCATTGAGAATAGAAAATGAGTTGGCATTATACCATGAAGTTTTATTTTTAATATGGATTAAATCAAAATAGAATGAGGATTTTGTCGACTCAAAACTATACCTGTAATTACAGTCTAATTTCGATATTTGGCTGGGAGTTCCGATTAAAATCGACTAGATCAGGTAGGTTAAAAACGGCATAATTCACTATTGGTATTTGTGGCCAAGGTGATGATATTAATTTGCTCTTGCTTTGATGAGAATTTTGATAATCAGTTTCATTTGGACGCGGACCTGAATTATTGATTGCACCGAGTATCATGAATAAAGATTTATTTTTCAAATTCTCTTTTTTTAATCTGGGTTTATTATTCAGGCATTTACGACAAAAATCTTGGGTAACTAAAAATGGATTCAATGAATAGCGTTCTACCTGCGAAAATTCTAATTTATTATCATAGTTATGACTCTTGACATCAACGACTTTTCTTCCACCATAAAAGTTATCATTGCTATGGTGACCTCTAATATAGATGATTGATGCCATGCATATGGACAGACTCACGAGCAATGCCATGAAGTTAACAAATAACATGATTCTGTTTTTATACAATGTTTGCAAGGTGGCGTATAAATAGTTTCTAATCATTTTACTTTCCTACTATCATGCAATTTTGATGATTTTTCTGATCTTAAATACATTGTGACTTTTATGCTAAAATTCATCGCCGTTTTAGTCTTTGTGCAAACCGCCTGATCTCATCGTCCAGACGCGACCAACAGAATACCGAATTTGATAATAACTATGATTTGAACCCATATCATCGATATAATATTTCAGACTTTCATCAAGAAATACTGACTTTCCCTCCGGGATGTATAGAACTAACTCAATTTCCTGAAATTTGTATGAATTATATGATGGATATGAAAAATACTGATCAAGTGATAGGGACTCCTTTGATATATCAAAATCGTAGTTTATGTCTTCAGCGATTTCTTTAGCCCTGATATAGTTATCTGCATTGGCTTTTTTTATAAATTCCAGATGAAAATTGTTATCTGATGATTGTCTAATTTCTAAACTAACATCTGATATCAATGTCTGATTGCCTTCAATAGATTCTCTGAATCGGACCCTGCCGTCATCCCAGAAAAAATCAGGGTGATCGTTTAATTCTACTTTCAAAGTATCTGATTTGATGATGTTTAGATCAACCGTTTCGATTTTTTGAGCTTGTTCTGAAAATTGCGACAATCCGAATACCGTAAAAGCAACTACAGAAATTAAGGCCAACACCCAAATGCTGGTCAAGAATCCAACAACAAAATTTGCCTGTTTGGCAAGACCCAGGAGGAATCTTAGCCCAAGGTATATAAGTTGAAATATTGGAATCCCCACAAAAAGGATTACAGCAATAAAGATAACAGAT
>Ga0233431_1003268_pt1 | contig 19972 bp, 17 predicted proteins | sample SI_118_April2016_FD_179867 | JGI IMG/M metagenome (GOLD analysis project Ga0233431, IMG submission 179867) | Seawater microbial communities from Saanich Inlet, British Columbia, Canada - SI_118_April2016_200_MG | ecosystem: Environmental > Aquatic > Marine > Inlet | place: Canada: British... | reverse complement strand
TCTCGGAACTGTCTCGCAATATGATCGAATATGCCAGGGGCGGGGAAGTTGACTTCTCCTATGGCGAAATTTCCCATGGTGGCGGGGGGATTGTCACCACGTTTGAAGACCGGGGCCCCGGCATGGAAGATGCCGGCCTGATCCCTTCCGAATCGACTCAGGACGGTATGCACATGGGGGTTGGCCTGTCGGGTTCCCAGCGGTTGATGGACGATTTTGATCTTCAATCGACACCGGGACAGGGGACGAAGATTGTCACGGCAAAATGGCTGCCTGAATTTTCGCCGGGTCTGGATCGGGAGAGAATTCAGGATATTGCCGCTGCCTTTCAAAAGACCCTGGAGGGCGGCCATGTGAGCATGGTCGATACGATTAACGCTCAAAACAAGGAGCTGATCAGCCTCTTAAGTGAACTGCGTGAGCGAAACACCCAGATAGAAGCCATTAACATGGAACTGGAGGAGACCAATAAGGGGATCATCGCACTGAACCGTGAGCTGGAGGAGAAGGCCTCCGACCTGGCACAGGCCAAAAAAGACGCTGAAATGGCCAACCAGTCAAAGAGCGAGTTCCTGGCCAATATGAGCCACGAGATCCGGACACCCATCCACGGGATTATCGGGATGACGGAGTTGGCCCTGGGCGGACCCGTTGACGGGGATCTGTCAAACATTCTTCACACCATTGACAGGGAATCGGACGTCTTGCTCGATCTTATCAACGATATTCTCGATCTTTCCAAAATAGAGGCTGGAAAGCTGGAGTTTGAATCGGTTACCTTTGATCTGGCCACCACCATCGGGGACCTGGAAAGAAGCATGTCTCCCCGGGCCGCCAAAAAAGGGCTCGATCTAAAGTTCTCTTTGGCGCCGGATATACCCTTGTTCCTCAAGGGCGATCCGGGGCGGCTCAGACAGATTCTGGTGAATCTTGTGGGAAATTCCCTCAAATTTACGGATTCCGGCGCCATTACCGTCACGGGCGAAGTGGCCGAAGACCTGGACCAGCAGGTGAAACTCAAATTTTCGGTAGCGGACACAGGGATCGGTATTTCCAAAGAGAAACAGGGTGTGATCTTCGATAGTTTCACCCAGGCAGATGGTTCTACCACCAAAAAATATGGGGGAACCGGATTGGGTGTTACCATTTCCAAACAACTGGCAGAACTCATGGGCGGAGAACTCGGTTTGAAGAGCGAGGAAGGAAAGGGCAGCACCTTCTGGTTCACCGTGTTGCTGAAAAAACAGTCGGGGCCCGCTTTGTCTGAGAGTGAAGGCCTCCATGTGTCCCCCGCGCCCAGAATGCTCAGCAATGATGACGCAAGAGGTTTCAGAGAGAAAACCCGGGTTCTTTTGGTGGAAGACTATCCCACCAATCAGGATGTGGCCATGAAGCACCTCACGGACGCAGGATACTGGGTAGATCTGGCCGAGAATGGACTGCAGGCGGTGGAGGCCTGCAAAAAGGTGCCATACCAGGTGATTCTGATGGATATCCAGATGCCGGTTATCGACGGATATGATGCCACCCGGGCCATAAGAGTTATTGAAAAGGGGGAGAGATCGCATGGGGAATCCTCAGATGCCAATGGGCCATCTTTGGGCCAAAGAGTGCCGGTTATTGCCATGACAGCTCATGCCATGAAAGGCTATCGGCAGAAATGTCTTGATGCGGGCATGGACGACTATATCATGAAGCCCCTGAGAAGGGAGAACCTTGTATCCACGGTGGATAAGTGGGCTTTTCGCGGCCTTCCCGCATCTCCGCCTGCAGACCCGAAGAGGGCGGGTGAGACGTCCGTTTTAGACGGGCTGGCCCCGGGTGGTCTGGTGCCTGAAATAAAGAAGAAAATTCTGGTGGTTGATAACGACCGGTTCATGCTGGAATTCATGTCGGATCTGCTCTCGGAGAAGGGATGCCAGGTCGTGACGGCAGAAGACGGATTTTCCGCCCTGGATGTTTTGAAAACCTTCACGCCCCATATCATATTTGTCGATATGGTGATGCCCAAAATGGATGGCAAAGCCTTGTGCAGGGCCATCCGGAAAGAGAAAGACCTGATCGATTCATATCTTGTGGTCCTCTCCGCAGGTATTGAGGGGAAAGAAATGGATTTGGCCGTGCCCGAAGCTGACGCATGGATCGTCAAGGGGCCATTTGACCAGATGGCCCGGCGTGTGGTTTCAATCATTGAACTGCCTGTCGGTTCTTCTCCTGAAAGCCTCTCTGAAAGCGATAAAGTGTTATCCTCATCCTCCAAAACCATGGATTTCGAAATGGCATTACGGGAATTTGGAGGAGACTCGGACTTCTTTGGGAAGATGCTGGATAATTTCATGGGTGACATGAAAGGCCGGATCAGCATCATGCGCAGAGGGGTTATAAAGGGAGACGCGGATGTTGTGTCCGGGGAGGCCCATTCCGTTAGGGGGGCGGCATCGACTTTGTGCGCCCAAAAGATGGCAGCCATCGCTGCGGAACTTGAAAGCGCCGCGAAATCGGGCGTGCTGGACGATTGCGGCGAGATTCTGGAACGTCTTGGGGAGGAGTTCTGCTGTCTTGAATCCCTCGCAAAAAAGGAAAAGGCCTGACCCGCCTCTTACGGTGCTCCTACTGAGTATGTCGTTTGATTAATTTTTCAGTTTACTGGGGACTTTTTTCTTGACGCGTCGTTAAAATGTGTTAGCATAAATACAAAAACGACATCATGATTACACGGAGACAGCAAATGATACGCACACAGATTCAACTCACGGAAGAACAAGCCCGGTTATTGAGGGAGATTTCCCGTACAGGCCGGGAATCCATGGCCGCATTGGTCCGCAGAGCAGTGGATCAATTCCTCTTAAACAGGAAGCCGGACCGGATAACCCTTTATCGGCAGGCTTCAACGGTGGTGGGTAAGTATGAAGTGGGGGTCGGGGATGTCTCCCTGGAACATGATCGGTATCTGGATGAGGCATTTGGAAAATGATTGTTTTTGCGGACACATCAGCACTTTTTTCGCTCCTGGTTCGTGATGACTTCATGCATGTTCGCGCAAAGGAAAACTTCGCTCATTTCGCTGCTCACCAGTTCCAACTCCTGACCAGCTCTTTTGTACTGTTGGAAACCGTTGCGCTACTCCAGCGACGGGTGGGGCTTGATTCCGTTCGGCATTTTAACGCGAAAATTTTGCCCCTTCTGGAAGTCGTATGGGTCAACGCCGACTGGCATAACCGGGCCATGCAAAGCCTTTTGACCCAGAATAGAAAAAATCTGAGTCTTGTTGACTGCCTGAGTTTTGAAATCATGGAGGCGCGTGAGATAACCGAAGCCTACACTTTTGACCGGCATTTCGAGGAACATGGGTTCAAGATTGCAGACTATCATAACCTGGACGCTGGTAGGTGATTGTGACCATTTGGAAATGTCCCCTTCTTTGCTCTCAATAACGCCACCCCAGATATCCCAGGCATATGCCGTTGGCAATTGCGGCGGTGAGGTAAAGGCATGACACCACGAAAATTCTGGCCCCGTGGGATTTGAGCCAGAGGACAAAGATCGTGGCCACATAGAAGTGAAAATAGCCGAAAAAGAAAATCAGCCAGATCCCGCTAAAGCTTCGGTTCCACCAGGGGTATTCCCATATCAAAAGTCCCCCCATATTAAGGCCGCATTCAACAAACACGCAGAAGGCCGAATAGGCGATGGCCCAGAACCAACGGTTAGGTATCCCCAGAATTTTCTCGGCGGGATCCTCCGACAGGGTATGGTAATAAATAAGGCCTGCAATGGCGAACATGAACATGATTTCAATGTTCCAGCCCACCATGGTGCGAAGAGCCGTTTCTCCCGGGGCGGTCCAGCAGGCGGAACGCTCTGTGAAATGCAGAACCCACCCGTTCCAGGTTTCATTGATGAAATCCATGCCGAAAAGGGTCAATCCCGCATAGATGGCATCCCAATTGCCCGAGGAGCGCGCTTCTTTGATTTCCCTGGCGTAAATGTAAAAAACAATGGCCAGCAGGGGGATAATATACCACTTTAGCGTGGACAGGTCTCTTAAGTTTGTGAGGGCGAGCTCGGAAGCATGCGTCATGGGTTTTATCCTTCGCGTTTTTCGCTTATGAAAAAGAATCCTCCTTATTTCTCAAGATACAGATTCTTCAGACGGTTCAGGAACTCCTGATCCCGCTGCTGAACGGCCTTGTCCAGGTCTTCTTCCGAAAAATCCACCGTATAATCGTAAAATCCCTTGCCGGTTTTGATGCCGTCATTTTCTTCTGCGATCAGGTCGTCCAGCGCGGCGGGCGGTGTTGTTCCGCTTTCAATGTTGGGCAACAGATTGGCGCAGACGCTCCGCCAGAGCTTAACGCCTCCCATATCAATGGTGAGGAGCGGACCGATGCTGGCCAGACGGAAGCCCATGCTTCCCTTGATAGCCCGGTCGATATCCGCGGCGCTGGCAACCCCCATTTTGTATAGGTTCAGCACTTCACGAACCATGGCAATTTGAACGCGGTTGACAATGAACCCGGGGATTTCCCGGTTGATCTTGACCGGGATCTTCTTGATCTTCTCCATCAAATCATATGCGACATCCACGGTTTCATCGCTGGTATCCTCATTTTGCACCACTTCCACCGTGGGGACGATATGGGGGGGATTAAACCAGTGGGTCACCACCAGTCTGGATTTCTTTTTGACTCTTTCCCCGATCTTCTTGAGGGTCAAAGAGGACGTGTTGCTGGCGATGATGGCATCTTCATTACAGAACGACTCGATCTTTTCAAAAAGCCCCTGTTTGAGATTTATATCTTCTGGCGCCGCTTCCACGACGAAATCAGCGTTAGAAACCGCTTTTTCAAGATCTGTGGTGGTGGTGAGTTTCCCCATGCAGGTTTCAATATCTTCTTCTTTGATGAGGTCCGATTTGAAAAAGAGTTCCAGGTTTTTCTTAACGTGCGCCCTGGCGGTGGTCAGAATGGGCTCGGATATATCGAAAAGCATCACCTTGTACCCGCCCATCAAAAAACTCTGGGCAATGCCGTGCCCCATGATGCCGGATCCGAGAACTGTAATGTTTTTAATATCTTCAAGTTTCATTGATTTGACTCCTGTTTTCTATGGTTATTATCGGGTTACGCCTTTTCCGCTAGAAAATCATCGCGAATGGTTCGTTTCAGGGTTTTCCCAGCCGCATTTCGAGGGAAGTCCTCCAGAATAATGGCCTGGTGGATCCGCTGGAATTTGGCGCTGACCCGCCCGTTGGTCCACTCAACCAGTTCTTCAGCGGTGATGTTCGCCGTGTTGGTCAGGGTGACGGCTGCAATGGGGGTTTCACCCCATTTTTTGTCCTGGATGCCAAAAACCGCAGCCTCCATGACGTCCGGGTGTTGAACCATAATCTCTTCAATGTCTTTTGGATATACGTTGACGCCGCCGGATATGATCAAGTCTTTTTTACGATCCACCAGGTATAAAAATCCGTCCTCATCCACGTACCCCATGTCCCCCGTGTAAAGCCATCCGTTTACCACGGCCTGACGGGTCAATTCGGGACGTTTGTAGTATTCCACCATCTGTATGGGGCCTTTCCCCACAATTTCACCCACAACGCCAGTGGGAACCTGATGCTTATCATCATCTTCGATGCGTAGATCAAAAAAGGCGGTGGGTGCCCCCACGGACCCGGTTTTGGTTTCGTAATCATTTCTGTCCAGTATGGTCATGAACCCTTCGGTCAGCCCATAGAGCTCGTAGAGCCGGTTGGGCAGGTGTTTAATGAGCGCCTCTTTGTGTTCCTTGTGAAGCGGCGCTCCCACCGAGCAGATCATTTCAAGGGTGGACAGGGCTTTGGCGGAGAAGTTGGCGGAATGAAGCACCCCCACGACCTGGGACGGCACCATCATCACATGGGTGGCTTTTTCACGCTGGACGGTCTCGATAAAGGCTTCCGTGTCAAATTGAGGATGAAGGATGAAGGTGCTTCCGAGGAGCATGGAAGCCAGAAGGGTAATAAACGCGCCGTTAAACACCAATGCCCCGGAGTGGAGCATGACACTCTCGGGGGTCATGCGAAAAATGGAGGCCGAAAGCGTACTGTAGGCGACGCGGATTTTGTGGCTGATGACAATCCCTTTGGGATGGCCGGTGGTGCCGCTGCTGTACATAATGTTGTAGATGTCGTCCTCATGAATCTCAATGCCCTTCGGGTCGGCATCACTGGCAACGGCCTTGAGTGCATGATAATCCTGGTACCCCGGTATATCTCCGTCGTCGATCAGCAAGAATTGGCTATCCGGAATTGCGGGCAGATCCTTCCTGATCCGATCAATGGTCTCCACCATTGAAGAATGGGTGACCACCATTGTGGTGTCGGAATCGTTTAAAAGGGACTTGAGTCCATCGGCCAGCAGCAACATACTGTGGGGCACGGCCACAGCCCCGATCTTGGCGGCGGCCCAATAGACTTCAAGAATCTCCATGCAGTTGGGCAGCAGTGTGGAGATTTTGTCGCCTTTCTTTATCCCCATATCCAGCAAGGCGTTGGCCAGCCGGTTGACGTTCTGGTTGTATTCTCTGTAGGTCAGGCGCTTGTCTTCAAAAACCACTGCCAGTTTGTTTGGCTGGAACTGCGCGTGACGGCTCAAAAGGTTTGCGATATCCATACAACTCCAAAAAAACAGTTTACGGTTGTCGGTTTACGGTTCACCGTTTACAGCTTTTAGAACCGTAAACCGTGAACCGTTGTTCTTATCCTCCCAAAACTCTGGGCAGCCACAGGCAGAGCTGTGGAAAGACGATCAGCAGGATGACCACCAGAATCTGCAGAAAGACAAACGGGATAATCCCCTTGTACATCTCCATGAGATCCAGCCCCAGATCCAGCCCCTTCAGATAAAATATGGAATAGGCAAAAGGCGGTGTCAGAAATGAGATCTGCAGACTGGTACAGATGACCAGGCCCACCCACAGCGGCTCAAAGCCTAAGGTCAGGAGCATGGGTGAAAAAATGGGCACCACGATGAGCAGGATGCCGATCCAGTCGATAAACATTCCTAAGAGAAGAATGATGCTCAGCATGGTCAGGAATATGCCCCAACGTCCAAACCCCAGGGACAGAAGAAAATCCGTGATCACTTGCCCGCATCCCGCGCTCAAAAAAGCCCCGGTGAACAGGGTCGCAGCCAGAGCGATGAAGATAATCATGGCGGTGATGCGAATGGTAATGTAGCAGTTTTCCTTGAAAGCGGCCCATGTGAGCTGTTTATAGATAAGGCTCAGGAGGGTGGCGCCGATGGAACCCACGGCCCCTGCTTCGGTGGGTGAAGCTACGCCAAAAAATATGGAACCCAGAACCAACCCCACCAGAAGGGACGGGGGAATCAGATATTTGAATCCCATTATAAGCGATTCTTTGGATAAAAACTTCAGCCTTTCTTCAGGGGGCAGGGCCGGACCCAATTCGGGATTGATGGCGCATCGAATCAAAATATAGGAGATGTAGGCGACGCCCAGAAGCAGCCCCGGGATGATGGCCCCGGCGAACATCTGAATAACGGACACGCCGGCCATGGGGGCATAGAGGATCAACATGATGCTGGGGGGAATAAGAATGCCGAGTGTCCCGCCGGCGCAGATGCAGCCACTGGCAAGGGACTGGGAATATCGGGCCTTGAGCATGGCGGGTACGGCCAGCAGGCCAATGGCGGTTTCCGACGCGCCCACCACCCCGGTGGTTGCGGCGAACAGGATGGCCAGGACGACGGTGGCCACGGAAAGCCCGCCGTTGACGCCACTCATCCACTTGTGCAGTACCTGGAAAGCCCTTTCAGCCACGCCGGACGTCTGCATCATGGTTCCCATGAAAATAAAGAGGGGCACTGCGGCGAGAATATATTCCGATAAGGTCCCCGACATAACCCGCATGGGCATCATATACAAAAACGCCGGGCCGGACGTGATGAGTCCGAAAACCAAACCCACTGTGCCGACGCCGAAGGCGATGGGGAATCCGGCCAGCAGAACAAGCAGGCTTGCGAGCATTAAAATGGTGGTTAGCTCAGGACTCATGTTTTTCCCCCTTGAAAATAAAAATAACATTCCTCAAAAAATCAACCAGGCCCTGCACGAAAAACAATAGAATTCCAAAGGCGATGATGGCCTTGAAGGGGCCGATGAGGGGTCTCCAGGCACTGGCCGACGAACGTTCCCCGTGTAACAGACTCCAGATGGCATGATCTCCGCACTTCCACAATAGGACCGTAAAAAGAGGAAAAAACAGGAACAGGTAACAGATGGCATCCGAGATGGCTTTGCCCCTGGGTGACAGTTTTCCGTAGAAAAGGTCCATGCGCACATGGCCGTGGCGGGAGTGGCAATAGGCAGCCCCTAAAATGGCGTAGCTGCCGTAAAGCATGATGGTCATGTCGTAAGCCCAGAAGTTTGGCATGGCAAAAAGATATCGAACCGTGATGTCATATCCGATGGCCAGCGTCAGGATGACAACGAGGAAACTGGCCCACTTGCCCACGTAGGTGCTGGTTTGATCAATAATGCGAAAAATTTTCTCCATATTGTTCTCCGGATGGTGAAAGCGATTGCCCCGTAATGGCTTTCGGGGCAATCGCATCGCTCTCAACTGATATCAACAACTAGATTAATGTGGTTAGTGGGGAAGGTTGTAGGTTGCGTGATAAGGATACCACTGACCCCCGAATTTTTTCTGGGATTCCCAGACCTTTTTAAAGAAAGGATCTTTGGCGGCCAGTTCATCGAGGTATTCGTGAGCCCACTTTGTAAACGTTTTGACGGTTTCCGGGTCCATCATCACGGTGGTCACGCCCTTACCCTTCAGGAATTCCACCGCCTCGATGTTTTTCTTTTCCGTCCAGAGCCAGTTGTCCAGCCTCATTTTGCCCAAGGTTACAGTCAGAATCTCTTTCAGGTCATCGGGCAGCGCCGCATAGGCTTTTTTATTCACAACGATCTCAATCTGGGAACAGGGCTGGTGGATGCCGGGAAGCATCACGTATTTGCAGACTTCCCAGATGCCCAGGGTTTTGTCAAAGGCGGGAATGCTGTACTCAGCTGCATCCAGAACCCCGCGTTGCAGGTTGGGCATGATTTCTCCGCCCGGAACAAAAATAACGCTCATGCCGTGTTTGGCCAGGACGTCGCCCATGAGCGGCATCATGCGCATTTTGATCCCTTTGAAATCCTCAACGGTGCGAAGGGGTTTCTTGGCCCACATGAAATTTTCCATGGTGATGGGCTCCACGGGGAACACTTTGACGTTAAACCCGTACTTGTCATACATCTCCTGGTACAGTTCTTTACCGCCGCCCTCATTGAGCCACATGGCCATATCGAGAGCATTGAACCCGCCGGGGATGGAGCAGAAAAGAGGGGCTACCGGAATCTTGCCCACCCACTGGGCCGCGTATCCGTAATTGGCCTGGTACACCCCGTCGCTGACGGCTTTGACGCCCTCAAAGGGAGGAACCAGAGAACCGGCCGGATGGACGTCCCAGACCAGACGGCCATTGGTGGCCTTTTTGACGGCTGCGGCGGTTCTAAGCAGGGTGTCGTGGTACAACATGCCGGCGGGTACAAACCCCTGGACTTTCCATTTGATGACCTTTTCCTTTGCCATACCGGGCGTGGCAAGAAACAACAATGCTGCGATTACCAACAGTGCTTTAACCCAAATTTTTCTCATAAGAAGAACCTCCAAAGTTGTTTGTTTCATCGATCTGACATCCCTTATCCAAAGTGGCCTGGAAAAGAATCACCCCCCTTCATCAAAGAAAAATAAACCGGTTCACCGTTTAAAAACGGACGAAATGTAGTTTTCGTTCCAGCGAGCTAGGACTACTAATCCTGGAGCGTTTTGTCAAACAGCTTTTAAAAATTTTACGGGTGATCGCCCTTTGTTTCCCGGATAAATCACCGTTCTATTTGGCAGGCGTTTTAACAATGACATAACCTTCTTTTTCGAGGCTCCTGGCCAGTGCCTGAACCAGGAGAGGTTCCAGAAACTTGATCCATTCCTCGGCTACCACCATGCCCTCTTTTGCAATTTGGGGTCTCAGGGCCGACACCTTTTTCCCCAGGGGTGTTTCGTAAAACCGGATCAGGCTCTGAATTTCATCTTGGGTATAATGCTTGTCGTAGAGCGGGACGACCCTGTCCATAAGACCTCCTTTGCCTGAGATCTGTCGTTTTACCAGGGACAGGGTAGTGCCTTTCAGGATGGCAAAGACCGTTTCCGAAACGGCCTGATTGTTCTGGGCTGTCGCCTTTTTGAGAATGGGGAATAAACGTTCGAGGGCGCTTTCGGCACCGAGCATGACCACTTCCTCCAACCGGATGAGGTCAAGTAACTTTTTGATATCCTGTATTTTCGCCGGATCCATGGGCTTGACTTCCGCTTTTGCGGGGCCGGCAACGAGAAAAAAAATGATCATGATGCCCCAGATGGTGCACGATGCAGTTCGATTTGCTTTCATGTCAATAGGGTCCTCCGAAGGGATATGTTACGGTTTTCGGGCAAAAGGGTTTGGGTCGCCGGCCTGAGCTTCGCTGTGTTGGGATAGGCGTTACCCATTGACGTCAGTTCCCACGAGGCACATGAGGGACATCAAAATATGTCTGCATCGAAGATATTAGTCAAGGATATTTGCCGCATTTGGGGTAATTGACCGCTTTAAAGAAATTTTTCAGCACGTCAAGGGATCAATCCGGATGTACGGTACGCCGGAACGGGAACCACATGAGGTTGAACAAAATGCCTTCCCGAATAATTCTTTGACATCTATACATTCGTTACGTATGTTACAAATTATACATTATCCCATGGAGGTCTCACTGTGAAGACCCAAGATGAAATTCTCACGATCCCGCAGGCAGCCGAACATTGCTCGGTCACCCGCATGACCATGTGGAGATGGGTCAAATCCGGGCTCCTCAGGGCATCCGTTACCCCTGGGGGTCACCACCGGGTCCTGAAGGAGGATCTGGAAGCCTTTCTCATTCAGAGCGGCATGTCCCCCCTGGCCAGCAAACATTTCCCCCGGAATAAGGTTCTGATTGTTGACGACGATCCGTATATTCAAAAAGCACTCCGGAAATTGCTGACCTCGTTCCAATACGAAACGGAGATCGCCGGGAGCGGTTTTGAAGCGGGCATCAAAGTGACGCAATTTAAACCCGACCTTGTGATCCTCGACCTGATCATGCCGGGGATGGATGGGTTTGAAGTCTGCAGACTCCTGAAAATGGACCCGGGTACGTCCGGAATCAAAATACTGGCACTTACCGGGTATGGCACAGAAGAAAACTGTGAAAGAATCATGGAAGCCGGCGCTGATGACTTGCTGATGAAGCCCGTGGATACTGAAACACTGATCCCACGCATTGAAAAGCTCCTGGGAACGCTTTCAGCCTGATGGTGGAAGCGGGGGTTGAGAGTTGGATTTTTTTTAAGAATCAAGCGAGAGGAGTACCATCATGGAGAACGCAACCATATTACTGGTGGATGACGAACCGATCATCCTTCGTTCCATTGGGTCCGAACTCGAACAGGCGGGATACCGGGTTAAAACGGCCAACAGTGGAGAAGCCGCCATTGAAGCATTATCCGAAAACCCCATTGACCTGGTTGTTACGGATCTGGTGATGGAGGGCGTTAATGGGTTAGGGGTTCTGGAAAGGGCAAAACAGTTGAATCCCCATACCATTGTGATCATCCTGACCGGCTACGGGGACATGGACTCTTCCATCAATGCCTTAAGACTGGGTGCCGACGATTTTCTGGCCAAACCCTGCGATATACGGGAATTCCGTTTCAGAGTGGAAAGATGCCTGGAAAGACTAAAGCTTAAAAAGGAAAACGCCAGGCAGAAAGCAGATCTGATATCGTCCGGGAAACGGTGGCAAGCCTGTTTCAATGCCATGAGTGACGCCATTTTTCTCATTGATTCGGACCAGAAGATATCACAGTGTAATGAAGCGGCCACCGAATTCCTGGGAAAAACAGAGGCGGAAATTCTGGGGCACGGGTGTCACCAACTCGTGCACGGTTCTCCGGAACCCATCGAGGGCTGCCCCTTTGCCCGGTCACTCAAAACCCGTCAAAGGGAATCCATGGTTCTGTTTGTGGATGACCGATGGATCATGGTTACGGCAGACCCCTTCCTGGATGAGGCCGGCAGTTTTTTGGGGGCCGTTCACGTGATGCGCGATATCACCGACATGAAACGGGTTGAATTGGAATTGAAGGAGAAAACCGGCAGGCTCCGTGACCGGGTCAATGAACTGAAGTGCCTTTATGGTATTTCCAGCCTGGCCGCCAACCCGGATCTTTCCATGGAGGACATATGCGGCGAGGTGGTGAAGCTGATTCCATTGTCGTTAAAGTGCCGGTCCTCTTCACGAATTCATATGGAAGGAAAAGAATACACAACGGAGAATTTCAAAGAAACCGAATGGAAACTGACCCGATCCATTACGGTTAAAGACAAACCGGTGGGGTCCCTGGAAGCGTATTGCCTGGAAGAGCTGTCAGCCCCCGGCGAGGTCCCTTTTTCAGGAGAAGAAAAAGCCCTGATCCATGATGTTGCGGATCGAGTGGGACGTATCGGCAATCGGATATGCGAAAAGAAGAAAAAGGAAAAGCTGCGGGACCGGCTCCAGCAAAGCAAAAAGCTTGAATCCCTCGGCGTCCTTGCCGGCGGCATCGCCCATGACTTCAACAACCTCCTGGCGGTGATTCTGGGCAATATCGATCTTGCAAAAATGTATGTGGAGCCTGACACTGAGATAGATGACGTCCTTTCAGAGGCCATGGAGGCGTCTCTTCAGGCAAAATTATTATCCAGGCAGTTTCTGACATTTGCCAGCGGCGGCAGCCCGGTTAGGGAGACCGGTTCCATTGTGGAGCCGATCCGGGATTGCGTGAGAATTTCCCTTTCCGGTTCAAACGTAAAGGGGGATATCTCCCTGCCCGACACCCTCTGGCCGGTCAGTTTTGACAGTGAACAAATGAAACAGGTGGTCGGCAACATGGTTATCAATGCCAGGGAGGCCATGGATAAAGGCGGGGTGCTGCGCGTAACCGGGGAAAACGTGGTTCTGGAAGAAGGGGATGTGCCCAAACTGAAAGCGGGAAAATATGTCAAAATCTCCCTCGAGGATAACGGTATCGGTATCCCGGAAGAAAATCTGCAGAAGGTTTTTGATCCCTATTTTTCCACCAAGGAGATGGGGGAACGGAAGGGAAGCGGCCTGGGCCTTTCCATCTGCCATTCCATCATCCATCAGCATGGCGGGGTGATCGATCTGGTATCCGAAGAGGGTGTGGGAACGACCCTCTGTTTTTATCTTCCCGCCTGTGAGGGGGAGGTGGCAGAAAGGGCGCCGGTTGAAAAAACCGTTGCGGCAAAACCCGCCGTTTCCGGGAGGGACAGGATTCTGGTAATGGATGACGAGGAATCGGTCAGGCGGCTTATGGGTCAGATGCTCAATCGGGCCGGATATACGGTGGCATATGCCGAAGATGGTGAAAAAGCCGTTGAAGTCTATAGAAAAGGAATGGAATCGGGAGACCCCTTCGACGGGGTGATTCTGGATCTGACGGTTAAAGGGGGAATGGGCGGGGAGGAGGCTGTTAAAAGGCTCATTGAAATGGACCCCGAAGCCAGGGTGATGATTGCCTCCGGCTACAGCAAGGATCCTGTTTTGATGAATTTCCGGGAGTACGGTTTCATAGGGGCCATCACCAAACCCTTCATGATGCATGAACTGCACGCGGCCGTTAGAGCGCTCGTGAGCGAAAAAGAGCAGACGTCAGCCCCATAGGACTTTTAATCCGCATCGGGTCGGTTTTTGTGTCTGCCATCCCCGTTATCGAGCAGATTTCACATAATCTTGAAGTACGTCGTTGATTTTAGATTGCCAACTCTTACCTTGGCCCTTGAAAAAATCCAGCACCTCAGCATTAAGTCGAATCGTGATTGATTTCCTGGTAGGCGGTTTTTGTGGCCCCCGAACCCTTGGCGGGACTTCCGGGTGCATTTCGGCCACGGGCCTCATCCGAGACAAAAGCTTATCCGGCAACGGTGGTGAATCAACTGCCTGCAGGTCTTCCCTGGAAACATTTCTATCGGTTTTCATAATATTCCACCTCCCTTCGGTTTGCCTTGCGCAGACTGATCACACGCATATCAGGGCCTCGCATGGTATAAATCATCACATGAACCCGAGCGCCGATCAACCCCAATGCAACCCAGCGTTCCTCACCGTAGTCAGCCCTGTCGTCAATGGTTTCCACGGCTGTATCCCAGCAAAAGCCTTTTGCAGCACTGAAATCAAGGCCATGCTTTACCCGGTTTGCCAGGTTCTTTTTTTCATCCCATTCGTACTGCATGAATTTACTGTAGTAACAACATAATGGATTGTCAAACCGATTCTCATCCCGGAGAGGAAATGGGATGACCTGTGACGCATTCATCCTTTATCAGGATAAAGTCAAGGAATTTGGCTTGTTTTTTTTCTCTCACTTGCTCCGGGGTTGAGATATGCTATAATCATTTGAACACGGTATTGAAAGCTCCCCATGGTTCCCCCGCTCTTGGTGGAAACCCTGGCAGGGTCACTCCGGTGTGGTCGGTATCCTGGGAGCCATGATTTTTAACCGGTTGAATTATTCAATGGGGTGGCTAGATTCTTGCGACTTCATTTTGAGAGTTTATCTCTCACACTTGTAACAAATTGGGGCTTGGTCCTAACTTCGCCCACTTAGACGGAGAAACGAAAAAAGTTTAATTTGAGAAAGTGCAGAACATTTTAAGTTGACGGGGAGTCTGCATGTATCTCAGGCCTGAAGGGCCGTGACATACCAGCCCAGGGCAACGCCCTGGGATCAGGTTGCAAGGAGAGTTGAGCCCTGTAAGGGCGTGACAATATATACAGTCGAGATAATTTATGTAACGCCCTTTCAGGGCTGATATTATTATTAAATCCTCACCCAGGGCGTTGCCCTGGGCTAATATGTAGTGCCCTTTCAGGGCTGGATCAAAAAGGTATCAATCCAGTTTCGAAGCAGATTGTGGGCGAAGTTAGGACATGGGTCATGATGATTGAGGCCCTAAAGGTACTGCGAGAGGGGGGGGCCAGAAGAAAGGGGCCTCTAAGATGCTCTGAAAAGGCGTTCATGTTCGAGAACCTGTGCTGGATTGGGGAAGGAGGTAAATGATGGGAAATGTGAATGCATTGGAAATTTCACAGGAGATATTGGATTCGGCGCGACTGACGTTAAGCGAATTGAAGACAGAAATTGCGGTCACGTTGTATGAACAGGGCAGGCTCTCCATTGGTAAGGCTCGAGAATTTGCCGGCATGTCGCTGTGGGAATTTCGTCAACTTCTTGCGTCTCGCCGGGTCACTCCTCACTATGATGCCGTTGACCTTGAAGAAGATTTGACGACGCTTCGTGAAATGGAGTGGGTATGATTCTGCTTGACGAAAAGGGGGAAAGATAGTGGAGCCCGACGACAGGTTTTTATCCCATACACCGTTTTACTTTATCGGCAACGTAATGGTAAAAACGGCGCCGCCATCGGGAGCATTTTTTCCGCCTATGGAACCCTTGTGATCCTCTAAAATGTCATGGCAGAGGGAAAGCCCCATTCCGACTCCCCTTTGCTTTTTTCGGGTATAAAAAGGATCAAAAATATGCGCCATATCTTCTTTTGAAATACCCGGCCCTGTATCGGCCACTTCAACAATAATATGCTCGTTTCTGAGGTTGGAAGCTATGGTTATTTTTCGTTCAGCGGGCCCCTCGGGTTTCGGGCCGTCCTTTGGTGTGGGAATGCCGGTCATGGCTTCAACGGCATTGTTGATTAAATTCATAAGGACCTGCCCCAGTTGTTGCGGGGAAGCCGTTATGTCCCCTGCTTCCGGTGACAGGTTCAGGATGATTTTGACCGAGTTTTTCTTCAAATGACTTCGCAGCAATGCCAGAGTGTCTTCAATGCAGTTGTTGATATTCATGGATTGCATCTTTTCTTTTCCCGGACGGTTCAGGTCAAGAAGCTTCCGCACCGTATCCCGGATATCCATAAAACCGCCGTTGAGTAATTCAATGTCTTCCAATAACTTTTCGTCCTGGCCATGGGATCTCTCCATTGAATGAAGAAGGGCTGTGATTCCCTGCAATGGCGAATTTATTTCATGGGCGATGGAGGTTGCCAGTTTCCCGGCAGCGGCAAGCCTCTCGGACCGAATTATTTGATCCTGCACCAGCATACGCTCAATAATCCCCCCCAATCGCTCACAAACGATATTGATGAGATCGCCTTTTTCCCCCGGGAAAGTCCCCCCGGCAGTTTCCGATCTTTCTTCCTGGGAATTTATCTCCAGAGTCCCTGCCCGATTGCCCTTCACCATAATGTCATAAACCCGGCTCCGGGTTGTTTCTTCGTAGTTGCCGGACCTGTATTCTTCCCCCTCCAGAATCAGCCGGCAGCAGATACCCTTCTCATAAGGCCAGGCGGAGGGAATGAGATCAACGATTCCCAGGAAAACCGCCTCAAATGTGAGAACCGGGTCTTCAATCAGTTTTGAAATGCCAACAAGACAATTCAGTTCCCTGACCTTTTCGTTAAGATCATGGGTGCGCTTCTGTAGCGCTGTTTCAGCTTGTTTTTGTGGGGTAATGTCCGTTATGGTTATTCTGACCTGGCTGCATCTTCCATCAACATCCTTAAGGGGTACACATTCCATTTGTGTGTGGAGAGAAGCGCCATCCCCCCTCATCAGTTCTATTTCACAAGTCTGCTTTTCGCCGTTGTCAAAACACTTCCTGATGGCCCCGTAATACGCATTCTGATAATCCTCTGCAATGCAATGAGAAAGCCCTCTTTTTAGTAAAAGCCGCTTTTTGACGTCCAATTGACTGGCAAAAGTGCGATTAACCTGGATGACCAAAAGACTTTTATCGATTGAGAGATATCCGACGGGAGCAAAGTCGTAAAGGTCCGCGTAGCGGTTTCGGGACTCCTGGAGTTCCAATTGGGATCGCCTAAGGTCCTCGTTCTGCGTTTCCAATTCCATTTGATGGGTGTGAAGTTCTTCCACGACCCTTTTCAAATGATTAACGGAATCGACCGGGGTACCCTCCGGGGGCTCTTGAGGCATCATGGTCTCAGCTCGCTTTCCAATTTTATTCTCTTTCCCAATTTTATCCGGTTTTCCAGGTGATGAAGAATGTCAAATGAAATCCATATTATGGGGATATTTTATCGGGTACTGATAATAATTAGTCAAGGATATTTTTACGCACCCATATCCCCTTTTCCCGGTACACGTCGTAGTTGTTTAACAAAGGGTCTTGGGTTATAATCCGAACTTCATTGGACCGGCCTTGCGGAAACAGGCTGCAATTCCAGCCATATATGAAGGAACCATAGGATAAATTTTCACCCGAAACAATGGCCATTTATGAAGCATCTAAACGACTCTAATACCCGTGATATGCTTGGAATACGGCCTGCAATCCGAGGGATCGTCCCCGTTTTACTGTTGTGCCTGGTTTTATCTGTCTCAGGATGCCGGCTTTCCTATCTGTTTCATGTGGCCAAAGGGCAGATACAACTGCTGAACGGCGCTGTTCCCATAACCGAGGCGCTGGGTTCCCAGCCCTTCACCCCTAATCAACGAAAAAGGCTCCTGCTGGTAGCGAAAATCAAGGCATTCGGGGAAAAGGAACTCGGGTTAAAGGAAACCAGCAACTATGAGACTGTTTACCCAGATCCGGACCGGAACCCCATTTATATGCTTTCTGCCTCATCGAGGGATCGTTTTTCCCCAAAGACCTGGTGGTTCCCCATTGTGGGAGACATGCCATATTTGGGGTTTTTTGATTTGGAAGAGGCGAAAGAGGAGCGAACGCGTCTCCTTCATGAAGACCTGGATGTGTACGTGGGGAGGGCCGGGGCTTACAGCACGCTGGGATGGTTTAAGGACCCGGTCACCATGAATCTTATTGACGGGTCTACGCCCCAACTGGTGAACACCCTTCTTCATGAGATGACCCATGCGACCCTTTATGTGAACGGGCAGGGGGCGTTTAATGAGGGGGTGGCAGTGCTGGTGGGCAAGGTCGGGGCATTTCAATTCTTTGAAAAGACCTTCGGGCCTGCGCATCCCCATACGGTCAAGGCCCGGGACGCGCTTGCGGATGAGCGCCTGTTTTCACGGTTTTTGAACGGGCTTATGGATGAACTGGAGAAGGTTTACGCCCTTCAATTGAGCCAAAGAGAAAACCAGGTCCTCAGGGAACAGGTTTTTGCAGCATCCCTTGAGAAATTTCAAGAGCTGAAAGGGGATTTAAAGACCCGCCAATTTGTTCATTTCGGGTCCATACCCGTGAACAATGCCTACCTGATGATCGTGGCACTGTATCACCGGCATTTTGAACTCTTTGAAGCGGTCCTTGGGGAAAATGACGGCTCAATCAAAAAGACGCTCCTCTTTCTCGAAGGGTTCTCTCAAAAAGAGGGGGACCTCATTGAACAGCTGCGGAACCTGGGGGGTGAACCCTAAATGGCACCCATTTTTTTAAACTGGCTAATAATATCCGCTTCCGCCATATAGCCCATGTGTTGATGGATTTTCTTCCCTTTTTTGTCAAAAAACACCTGCACGGGCACGGCCCGGACGCTGAACCGTTTTGCCAGCATCTGGTTTTCTCTGACGGGGATGGAGATGACATTGAGGGTGTCGGCGTATTTTTTCTTGAGTTTCTTGAGAATGGGTTTCATCATTTGGCAAGGCGCACACCCGGCATCGCTGAACTGGATCATGGTGGGTTTTCCTGAAAGCCGCGCGCGGTCCAGAGGATTGTCCCTGGACATTTTCACCTGCTTTTTGACCCAGTCTTCGTTGATGCGCATATGGGCTTTTCCGGCAAGTCCCTGGATGTGGGTTTGAAGGGTTTCCTGCTTTTTTTCCTGGAGCAAAAGCCCCTGGATGCTTTCCTTCACCTGATCAAAAGGCATTCCGCCAACCATATCCTGGTTCTCGTCATAAAAGGCCTTGACGGCTTTTTCCGAAACCGTCGCCCCTTGGGTGACGCGATCAATATAGGTTTGGAACATTTGTTCGCTTGGGGGCTCTGTTGCGATGCCCAAGGATTTTGCGTCCCGTGTGATGAGTTCCTCTATCACTTCCTGATCCAGGAGAAACAGCATGTTTCTCTCCAGTTCCTTTCGGACTTCAGGTGTCACCTGACCGAATATCTCTTCAACGAAGGCGTCTCTGATTTCGAAATCATCGGCTTTCAGAAGCAGGCTTTTATCCATTTTTTCCAATCTGGCGGATCCCAGGATCCCATCGGAAGCGTCAGGATAGGTCTCACCCATGGTAGGGGTCTCTGCCGACAGGGCCACTGTGACTGGGGTTATCATCCACAAAACGGTCCCAACTGCCATAATAGTGATAATCCACTGCAATCGTTTTTGTTTTATCATTTGGTTTCTTGACTCCTGTTTATATGATACATTCACGTTGGTAAGATAGCCTTTCAGGTTGGATTGTCAACCGTTTTTAATGAACGAAGGTTCCGGTATCATTTGACAGTTTGGCCCAAATAGGGGTACAAGTCATGCGATTGTTGATTGGGGAATAGGATCGGTGCTTCCTCAAATCAACAATCAACAATCGCAAATCAACAATCCTTTGGGGGTTTGATGTGAAATTAAAAATATGGATCGGTTCCGCGCTTCTGTTCGTCCTTTTGGCTTATTCACTGATTTCCATCTACCCGGATTGGCTTTGGTTTGAAAACTTAGGCTTTTCATCTGTTTTTCGGACCATGATCATCACCCGGTTGGGGTTCGGCGCGGCCGTCTGGCTTTTCCTGGTGGTGATCATCGCCGTAAATCTCCATGTGGCCAGGCGTTTGAGCCCCGTCCCCGGTCCC
>Ga0233431_1003267_pt1 | contig 19973 bp, 20 predicted proteins | sample SI_118_April2016_FD_179867 | JGI IMG/M metagenome (GOLD analysis project Ga0233431, IMG submission 179867) | Seawater microbial communities from Saanich Inlet, British Columbia, Canada - SI_118_April2016_200_MG | ecosystem: Environmental > Aquatic > Marine > Inlet | place: Canada: British... | reverse complement strand
ACTTAGCGCGCTCTTTCTTCAGAACCTCGGCGACGATAACGGGGTTGGCGGTCGCGCCGACGCAACCGTTATCGATTGAATATTCAAGCTCGCTGACCGAGCACGAATCGTTCCACAGATCCGTCGGCGTGGTCACGCTCATTTTATGCAGCGGGCTCTTGTACGTTTGAACATTCATCGAAATGAACTCCTCTTAATGACAAATTGGTTGGTTAAATATGCAACGGATGGCGGGGTTGTTTCAAGAACGAATTTTCGCTGACGTAATAAAAATGAAAAATACATTCTATAACGAGAAACTGCCATGAAAAATTTGAAAATTCGTTCTATCTTCCAGTCAGGAGAGAGGGCAGGGGGAGAGCCATGTCTGAAAAGCCGATATCACGCCGCAACGTCCTCAAGTCCGCCGGTATGATTTCGGCGTGGACCGGGACAGTGTTCTTCGGCCCGTGGAAGCACAATCGCGTTTATGCAGCCGCGACCGACAAACCGATCAAGATCGGCATCACGTCCGACGCCAGCGGCCAGTACGCCAACAGGGGCGTATCTGACCGGCGCGGCGTGGTGATGGCCATCAACGAATTCAATCACAAGGGCGGTCTGTTGGGACGCCGGATCGAAATTGCGGGTCTGGATACCGAGACCACGCCAGCGACCGGTGCCCGCGTCGCCGAACGCCTGATTACCCAAGACGAGGCGTCGTTCCTGATCGGGGCCACCAGCTCGGGCGTTGCCAACGCCGTTTCCCAGGTGGCCCAGAAATACGGCACCGTCTATCTCAACACCAATTCCAGTTCGCCCACGGAATCGGGCACGAACTGCCATCGCGTGAAATTTGTCTGGAACGGCAACGGCACCAACTTTGCCAAGGCTGCGGTCAAGAACGCCATGCAGGTGTACGGCGATCAATGGCTGCTGCTGACCAGCGATTATGTTTGGGGCCGCAACACGTCGGCATCGATGCGCAAATTGATTGACGCGGCAGGTGGCAAGGTAATCGACGAAATCCTGGTGCCTCGGGGCGCGCGCGATTTCGCTTCCGTCCTGCTCAAGGTACAGCAGGCCAAGGCCCAGGTGATTGCCGCAGCCATTGGCGGCGACGATCAAAAGGCCATGCGCCAGCAGGTGGCGCAACCGGGCATGGGTGCCGAACCCGCGTGGATCAGCAGCCAGCGCGATTGGCCGGATGTTTACGGCCTGCCGCTGGATAACCTGTTCGGCGTTTTCGGCACCACTTGGTACCACAAGCTCGACCTGCCGGGCGTGGCCGAATTCGTTCAGCGCTATCAGGCCGCCTATCCCGACGCCAGGATGAAGGTGCCGGGCAACGTCTTCTACAATGGCTATATGGCCACCCACGAGTTGTTGCAGGCCGTCGAACGCGCCGGTACGACCAGCAATATCCAGATCATCAAGCAGCTTGAGGGGCGTAGAATTCCGGCCCGCGATCGCCTGCAGCATTTCGATGCGTATATCAATTCCGCTACGCACCAGATGCAGCAGACCGTCTATCTGGCGACGGCGAACATTGGGTCCAAGGACAAGGAGGACATGTTCAAGATCGTGTCCTGGAGTTCGCCGGAGGATGTGCGAGACACCGGCGCGGATGCGTCATGCAAGCTCGAATCCTATGCCGATACGCCTTCCTACGAAACCTGAGCCCGGTCTGAACGTAACCGAGCCACCCTTGGGGTTTCTTCACGAGTTGTGCTATTAATATCCCGGTGGGGACACGGATATCGTGAAAGGTGGGTGCTCATGGCCAAGGACAATTCCCAGGTTGAAGATCATCGGGAAAAGCCGCGTCGCCGAATAGAAGGGCCGCACGATGGTACGCGAAGCGGGACGGAACGGCGGCAGGCCAAAGAAGAAGAATGGCCTTACTTCGAGAAGCGAGGTGGTGATGAACGGCGCTCGGGGGAAAACCGGCGCTCGGGGCTCGACAGACGCGAGGACTAATTAATTTGAAAGGGGCTCTTCATGCCCATGAAGAAGAAGAAAGCAAAGAAACCAAATAAGGCCCGCGCCGAGGCGGCCGCTGCGCAGCCAGCGCGCAATTTCCCGGGAAGCACTCACGCGCCGGGAAATCCGGGCAGGGGTCCGGGCGGAAGTGGCGGGTCCGGCTTCGTTCAGCGAACCAGAAAAGCGACGGGACGCGGAGGCTGATGGGTTTTTCCTAGTTCCCCTTCGCTGCACGCCAACCGCACAACGTAAAAACACCGGGTCCTTTTGGGGCCCGGTGCAGTTTTACAGGGAGGCTGTAATTCTTAGCTCGTCCCGAACGGCGCGCATGTGGGGGGGGTGGAAGGGGGGGGGTGCAGCGCCGCCCGGTTCGTTATCTTTCTTTATTCAATGACAATACGGGGAAACGGTCGTTGGCTACATTGGGGTGTCCCCGCAATGTATCGTGGATTTCCCTAATTTCGGTGTGTCCGCATAGGGGTTTTCCCGTATTCCCGCGCCTCCGACATACCGCGCAGACAAGTTCGACTATTCGCGATCGCCGCCACTCCCCGATCCGAATCCCGATCCAGCTTCCAGGTATTCCTTGCGGGGCGGCGCAAACACGTCGATGACGATGGCGCCGTTGGGTCCGGCGACCATGCCGTGAGGAACGTCGCCCGGTGTATGCCAGAAGTCGCCTTTCTTCATGCTGACCTCGGCGTTTCCCAGAATACGTACGGCGTCACCTTCCACCATAAAGCCCCACTGTTCCTGCGGGTGGCTGTGCAAAGGGCTGGACGCGCCGGGTTCAAGCTCGACGACGGAAACCGTCATCTGTTCGCCGCCGAAAACGCGGGCTGATACCCCGTCGGTCAGATGCCGCAAGATACCGTCGGTTTTGTCGTGGACGTTAAAGTGCCATTTTCTGGTCATGGTTTTATCTCCGTGGCGAGCGCGCGATAATTTACCCCGCCTATTCTAGCAGCATCGCGCGGCGACGTGCTATAGAGCGAACCTCGAAATTCAAGGAAGCCAAATCCCATGAACGAATGCGAACTGATTATTGAAGGCGGCGAGGTCATTGACGGTGCGGGCGGGCCGCGCTTTTCGGCTGACGTCGCGGTGACCGGCGGGCGTATAGTCGCGACCGGGGATTTGTCCGATTGGCAGGCCGCAGAAAGGATCGACGCGACCGGTTTGATCGTCGCGCCCGGATTTATCGACGCCCACACCCATGACGACCGCCTTTTGTTTTCCGACCCGTCCATGGCGCCCAAGGCGAGCCAGGGCGTGACCACCGTGGTCGTCGGCAATTGCGGGGTCAGTCTGGCCCCGTATGTGCCTGCGGGCGATCCGCCGCCGCCGTTGAACCTTTTGGGCGGACACGACGATTTTTGTTATTCCACGGTTTCCGCCTATGCCGAAGCGTTGGAAAAATCGCCGGCGGCGATCAATGCGGCGGTTCTGGCCGGGCATACGACCTTTCGTGCCGCCGTCATGGACGATTTGACCCGGGCGGCGACGCCGGACGAAATCGAGGCCATGGCCGCCCTTCTCGATGAGGCCCTGGCCGCGGGTTGCGTGGGCTTGAGCACCGGCACCGCGTACCCGGCGGCGGCGGCCGCGCCGACCGAGGAATTGCTTGCCCTGGCCGAGCGGTTGGGTCCGGCGAATGCCGTCTTTACCACCCATATGCGCAACGAAGCCGATGACGTCATCCCCGCCCTGGAGGAAACACTGGACATCGCGCGGCGCGCGGGCGTGCATGTGGTGATCTCGCATCACAAGGTTTGCGGCAAGGAGAATTTTGGCCGGTCGCGTGAAACCCTGGCGGCGATTGAAGCCGCGCGGGCGGAGGGGTTGCAAGTTGATCTGGACACCTACCCCTATGCGGCGGGGTCCACGGTGTTGCTCAAGGGATTGGCGGAGCGCTCCAAGCGGGTATTGATCACATGGTGTGAGCCGCATCCCGAAATGGGCGGACGCGATCTGGCCGATATCATGGCCGAGTGGGACATCGACCTGGATGAAGCCATCGAACGGTTAAATCCGGCGGGCGCCGTCTATTTTCAGGCCGACGAGGGTGACGTTCAACGCATCCTTTCGTATTCGCATACCATGATCGGGTCCGATGGTTTGCCCCACGACGCCCGTCCCCATCCGCGCTTGTGGGGGGCGTTCGCGCGCGTGCTGGGCCACTATTCGCGCGACCTTGGCCTGTTCTCGCTGGAAGAAGCCGTGCATCGCATGACCGGCATTCCGGCGCGGGTCTTCGGGCTGGAGGGGCGCGGAACAATCGCTGAGGGGGCGGCTGCCGATGTGGTGGTGTTCGATGCCGCAAGCGTGATTGACCGCTCGACCTATGAGGAATCCGTGCAACAGGCTGCGGGCATTGCTCTTGTTCTGGTCAACGGTCAGGTTGTCTGGCGCGACGGTGAAGCAACCGGAAACCGGCCCGGCCAATTCATAAAGCGTAAGAATTAACGCCGGGCGGCGGCCAGCAATATGCCGCCGCCGATCAGAACCCCGCCGGTCAGGCGGCAGCGCAGCTTTGCCGCGCGCGGGCCCTTGAACATGGCCATGGCCCAGTCGGCGACGAAGGCGTAGGCGGCGGTCAATCCCCCCGCGATTACCAGATAAACGATGCTGAGAACCGTGAACTGGGGCAGGGGCGGCAGGCTGGCGTCCAGAAACTGGGGAAAGAAGGCGGCGACGAAGATGATCCCCTTGGGATTGGACAGCGTAACCGCGAAACCTTCGGCAAAGAGCAAGCGCCCGCTGCGCGTCGGCTGTGTCGCGTCTTCCTGGGCAAGTGCGCCCGCCCGCCAGGCTTGCACACCAATAAACACCAGATAGACAACGCCGCCCCAACGCAAGACCTCGAACCATTCGGCGGCCAGCACCATCAGAGAACTGATGCCGGTGGCGGCGATCAGCACATGGATCAGGCAGGCCAGACCCGCGCCCAGAACCGTCAGCATCGTGCGCCGCGCACCGTGTACCGTGGCGTGGGCGACCGTCAGCATGATGCTGGGGCCGGGAATCAGGATCAAAATGGTCGTGGCCAGCGCGAATGCGGCCAGGGTCTCGAACGCCATGGGGCGGGTGTTCCTTTGGTGTTGTTACAATATCTGAAAAATATGCAGACGCACCTACCCCTTAATCGAAATCCAGATTTCGATTTGGGCGTTGTTCAAATTCACGGCGCGTTCGTCATAGACCTCGAAATCGCCGCTATAGGCGCGCTCGCCGCCCAGTTGCTCGGGCGTCATGGCCCAGATTTCCTGCCACGCGCTAAAGATGATGGAGGGGATTTCGCCCTTTTCGCTGGTGAAAACCGCATATTTAGCGGGCGGAACCGATGTCGTTCTAAGCCCCACCGGCATTTTGCTTTCGGGCGAGATTTCGCAGCCCACCATCAGGGTGTAGGCGCCGTCGGCGTCGCTGTCGAAATCCGAATAGAGCCCCAGAACAACACCCGGGTCGGTCTGTCCGGGGATGTGCCCGGGCAGGCTTTCAAAGCTGAAGCGCTCCCACAGTGCGGGTATGCGGGCTGTAGAGAGGTCCATCTCGGCGGCATTGGTGGTTCGCAGGTCAATCCCACCCACGGTAAAACCCGGACGCTCAAGTATCTTCGGCGCATTCATCGGCATCGCCCAGCCTTTCGTTGCAGGTCGGGAACCGCAGCAATATGACACAAACGCACTGGCGAAAGGAAACCTTACTCGTCGGGGCCCTTCGGTGACCAGAATTCCGCGTCGTCGGCCATGGTCCAGGTGTGTTCCTCGGTGAATTCGGGGACCGTGTAGCGGTTTTGCGGCAAATGATTGATCACCCAGGCGTAGTACATTCCGTAGCCGGGTGCTGAGCATTGGGCGTGATCGTTGGGCGGGAAGATCTTCACGGTGTCGAACTGGCGCACGCGCAGCACATTGTCCGCCAGTTCGGCATGGCCGAAGCCGCGCGGGTCGGTAAACCGGTAATGATAAATCTCGGGCTGCGGATGGTGGTGCGGCGGATAGCTGGACCATCTGCCGGGCATGGTGATGACTTCGCCCAAAACCATTTCGGTGTTGGGATCGGAATTGGTGTTGTCGAAAATGGTGCGCACGAAACGCAGACAGGTGCCGCCCACCTGTCCCGCGCCGCGGTGTTCATTGGGAACGTCGGTGGGCAAGAAGACGCACGGATCGAACGGCTTTTGGTTGTCCACCGTATAAACCGTGAACTCGACATCGCTGTGGCAGGTGAAGCGCACGGTTTCGCGCGTCGCCACATGGATGCAGCTTGAACTTTCGTCGAACAGGGATGCGCGTTCGAACTCAACGGTGCGCCCGCCCACTTCGGCGGTGAGCTTGCCGCCCATCAAAAGCCATGCGGTTTCTGTATCAGCCGTGGTTTCATAGGTTTTGCCAGCGGCGATCTTCAGAACCGCCAGACCGATCCCCGTATCATCCTGGGCTTCGCCAACGCGTGTGATTTCGGTCAATCCGGGGCCGAAGCCGTCGCGATTTTGGGTCAGATGAAGGGTCATGAGGCGATCTCCTGAGAGTGGCAATGGCTTCGTCGCCAGCAAAAAAAGAATTTTCCAATTGACTATACATTTAGAAATTCTTTTATTTGCTGTCAATGACATCGATTCCCGAACGGACCGGAAAATGTTGGAGAACGGCAAATGAACGACGCACCTGATCGCATCGCACCCACAGTTGATTTCAAGGCCGAGCTTGCGGACATGTTCAACCTCGCCGGCAAGGTCGTTTACATGCCGGGTGGATATGGCGGCATTGGCGAGGCCTGCGCGTGGGCCTTGTGCATGCACGGGGCCAAGGTCGTGATATCCGGCCGCAACGTTGAGAAGGCGGAAGAGTTGGCGGCGAATTTGAGGGACGGGGGCTTTGAAGCCGCCGGTATCGGCGTCGATGTGACAAGTGTCGACGAAATCCGGGCCTCGGTGGATAAGGTTGTCGAGACCTTCGGGGGGCTTGATATTCTGCTGAACTGCACCGGGCTTCAAATCGAGCAACCCATGCTGGAGGTCACCGAAGAGGCCTTCGATCAGGTATACCAGGTCAACCTCAAGGCCTCCATGTTCCTGGGGCAGGCGGCAGCCAAACATATGATCGAAACGGGGCGCAAGGGCCGCATCATTCATTTCCTGTCGGTGCGCTCGCAATTGGGTATTCGCAACCGCGGTTATTCGGCCTACTGCTCGACCAAGGGCGGGCAGGTGATGATGATCAAGCAGCATGCCATGGAGCTTGCGCCGCATGGCATCAACGTCAACGGCGTGGCGCCGACCTTCGTCTATACCGAACAGATTCGTCACGTGATGGAGAATCCGGAATTCCGCAAATACCTTTACGAGCGAATTCCCCTGGGCCGGATTGCCGACCCCAAGGATATCGTCGGACCGGTTACGTTCTTTTGTTCGCCCAGCGCATCGTTCGTTACCGGTCAGACAATGTACGTAGACGGCGGCATTACCTGCTCTCAGTAGGTTTCGGGCAGGCCGCGCCCGTCCCAATTTGTCGCGTTTTCCCAAAACATGGGGCTGGACATCATTGCCGGAATCATGGAAAGGATGGGAAGACGAAGGGTGATGTCACGAGGTGGGCGTCGCATCGGTTTGGCTGTCCCCGAATTTGAGGGAATGGGACGGTTTCCGGTGACAGGCGAAATTGACAGAGGCGATCGCGGACATGTCCGGCGGTCGGGATTGTTGTGGCCAAAAAAAAACCGATGTTTTTCGCCGAACGGTTAAGGCGCGCTGAACGCTTCAAGAATGCGACGATCGGCGATGTCATGGAAGAACTGACATCCTTGCGGGCCGATATCCGCAAAGAAATTTCGACCGATATCAAGGATCTTTTGACGAAGATCGATATTTCCGCTGGTGCCGATCAGGATGCCGCCGTCGTCGAACGAGTCATGGCGGAGGTGATATCCCTCAACGATCATATCACCGCCACCAAAGAGGAAATCACGGCTCTAAAAACGGCCGACGAAGCAAATACGTCGATTTCCGCGGCGACCGACGAATTGAGCGAGGTGGTTAAGACCACCGAGGGCGCGGCCAATGCCATTTTGGAAAATGCCGAGTCAATCGACGCGCTTGTTGCCGGGTTGCGAACAAAAATACCCGAAGGCGACCCTGACAATATCGAGACGGATGTCGACAAGCTTGAGTTTATCAGTATGGAATTGCTGACCGCGTGCAGCTTCCAGGATATTACGGGCCAGCGTATCAATAAGGTGGTTAACGCCCTCAACTATATTGAGGAACGCCTGAGCAAAATGATCGATATCTGGAATATCAAGCAGGGTACCGCTGACAAGCACGCGATGACCTTCGCCGAGGACGATGCGCGCGAAGATAAGGAAATGATCCACGGCCCCCAATCGGAAGGGGCCGGAGGCATGGATCAGGACGACATCGACAGTATGTTCGACTGAGGAACCTGGCCTGAAAACGGCGGTCAATAGAACCTAGCCCGAAAACGGCGGTCAATCGTTCGTTACGATCACAAACGTCGCATCGCGGTCTGCCACCATTGGCGTGATGTCTTCGCGCCAGCCCGGCATGTAGGGCATTTCCTTATGCGCCTCAAGGGCGGCTTCATCCTCGAACAACTCGTACAGAAAGATCAGGTTGCCGCCTTCCTGCGGCACCAGAACGTCGCAGCGCATGCAGCCTGGTTCACTACGCACGATTCCGGCGTGCCGCTGGGCGCGGGCGATAAAATCGGCGCGAAACTCGGGTTTGCATTCGGCGCGAAAAACGATGGCGCGATGGCTCATGGCTTGTCTCTCCTGATTTAAGTGGCGTCCGGCGGCGTGGTGACAACCGCGTCATACGGGAAACGTTGCGAAATGACCCCAGCGTGCAGGAATACGTCGAGGGCGGTTTCGTAGGCCGCCGGTGAAATTTCGACCTCCGGTGCCCAGCAGCCCAGGCCCTGGTAGGTTTCGATGGTGGCGGCCAGAACGTCGGGGTCGATGCCCTTGAAGAAATCGGCTTCGGCTTTGGCGATTTCCATGGCTGGGGTTGCATTCACATAAGCACGGGCCTTGCGATAGGCGCGCATGAAGGCCAATGCGGCATCCGTTCCAAGCCATTCGCGCGAGGCGGTCAGGCTGCTGAACGCGACCGGGCCGATGGCGTCGCCGACTGCGGCCACCACGTAACCCAGGCCATCCTTTTCCAACTGTTGCGGCGCCGGACCCTGCAAATGAACGTAGTCGCCTTTTCCGTCACGAAAGGCCTGCTCCATTTCGTCGGGTTCACCGGCGTTAATGGCGTTCAAGCTGCCATAGGCCAGTCCCTGCTTGTGGGCGGCGTATTTGAACATGGCCAGCGGTTGGCCCAGATGATCTACCAGAACGTCGCGCCCCTGCATTTTGTTCCAGGCAAAATCCGGGTCCGGTTGGCGCGCCGCGATGAAAAAGCCGTCGCGTTCGTTGATTTGGGAAAAGTGCATCAACTCCGGCGTCTCGCCCTTGGCCAGTGGCCCCCAGCTTGCCGACACGGCGATCTGGGCAACGTCGGCGCTGCCGTCGGACAAAGCCTGCCAAGCGGTGCGGTCGGGGGTCGCCGCTTGGTAGTTTGCCTCAAGCCCTTCGGCGGCAAGAAACCCGCCTGAAATGGTCGAAATCAACGGGCTGTAAAAGGCCGAATGACGTGACACGATGATATTGATTTTTGCCATGATTATGCTTCCTCCCTGAGCGCCAGTTTATTCATTTTCCTTGGCCAATTCCCGCAAAATTTCCTCGCGCGCCGAGTTCAATGCCGGAACGGCCTGACGGGTATCTGGATCGGCGAAGGCCGACATCTTGATGGGGTTGCCCGCCATGCGCAGGGTTTTGCCGCCGACGCTTTGCGCACTGACGACCATATTCCGGGCGCTTACTTGCGGATCGGCGACGACATGACCGACATCGTTAATGGGTCCGCAGGGAACGCCTGCGGCTTCCAGGGCTTCCAGCCATTGGGCCGTGGGCCGGGCCGATAGCGCCGCTTCCAACTCGCCCTTCAGGGCATCGGCGTTGGCGGCGCGGGCCGCGTTGGTGGTGAAGCGCCCGTCGGCGGCAAGGTCCGCCCGTTCCAAGGTCTCGCATAGCTTGGCGAAAAGGGCGTCGTTGCCTGCGGCGATCACCATATGGCCATCATTGGTGGCGAAGGCCTCGAAGGGCGTGATCGACGGGTGGCGCGTGCCCAGCGGTCCCGGAACCTTGCCGGTGGCGAAATAGCGGGCCAGCGCGTTTTCCAGAATGGCCACCTGGCAATCCAGCATGGCGACGTCGATCTTCATGCCTTCGCCGGTTTGGGTGCGATGAAATAACGCGGCATTCACGCCGATGGCGGTGAACAGCCCGGCGGTGATGTCGCCGACGCTGGTGCCGACGCGCGCAGGCGGCGAACCCACCTCCCCGGTCAAACTCATGATGCCGCCCATGGCCTGAACCACCAGATCGTAGGCCGGGCGTTCGCTGTAAGGCCCGGAATGACCAAAGCCCGAGGCCGCCGCGTAGATCAGGCGCGGATAGCGGGCGTGCAATGCCTCCCAGCCGAACCCCAGCCGCTCAAGCGCGCCGGGCCGGAAATTCTCGACCAGCACGTCGGCTTTTTCCAACAGGCGTTCGAAAACGGCGCGGTCGGCGTCATCCTTGAGGTTGAGAACGATGGATTCCTTGCCCCGGTTGAGAGACGCAAAATAAGCCGACTCGCCGTCCACGAAGGGTCCGAACGCGCGCGCGTCATCGCCCTGCGGGGCCTCCACTTTGATGATCCGCGCCCCCAGGTCCGACAGCACCATGGTGCAATAGGGGCCTGCCAGTACCCGCGTCAGGTCAATCACCGTGATGCCGTTCAGCGGTCCGGGCGTCTCTTTGGCTTCGGCCATTTCTCTCCCCCAAAAGAAGTTGCTGAATTGATAGTATAATCTGGACGCTTGGAATAGAGGGAGAAAGCCGATGGCCGAGGCGAAATGTGTGTGGGACCTGGGCGCAACGTTGGGCGAGGGGCCTATTTGGGATGCCGCCGAACAAGCCGTCTATTTTGTCGATATCAAGCAAGATTGCGTTCATCGCTATACGCCATCGACGGGCGAGGCGAAAACGTGGCAGTTCGAGCGCCAGATATGTTCGGTGACACGGCGATCGCGGGGCGGGTTTGTGGCCACAACGCGCCACAGCTTCGCCTTTCTTGATCTGGCTGCGGGCAAGGTTGAAGAAATCGCGCCGGTCGATATCGACAACCCCGATATGCGCTTCAACGACGCCAAGGCCGATGGGCGGGGGCGGCTGTGGGCCGGGACCATGGACGATACCGAAAGCGGCGAGAAATCCGGCGTTTTATACCGGCTCGACCCGGACCGCTCGTGGCGGGAAATGGACGACGGATACGGCGTCACCAACGGCCCCGCCTTCGCCATCGACGGGAAAACCATGTACCATACGGATTCGCCCGCCCGCACGATCTACGCCTTCGATGTGGATGACGCCGGAAGCATTTCAAACAAACGCGTGTTCATCAAATTCAGCGAGGAAGACGGCTACCCCGACGGCATGACGGTCGATGCGCAAGGCTATCTGTGGGTGGCCCATTACCGGGGATGGCGGGTCAGCCGCTTTTCACCCGATGGCCGGTTGGACCGCGCCTTCGCCCTACCCGTCGCCCAGGTCACAAGCTGCGTTTTCGGCGGTGCGGACCTCGAAACCCTTTATGTGACCACCGCTACCCAGACCCTTGACGAAGACGAACTGCTCGGCCAGCCGCTCGCGGGCGGCTTGTTTGAAATTCCGACTGGAATCCGTGGGTTGCAGAGCGCCGAGTTCGCGGGCTGAACTCTACCCCGCCGCCCGCGCCGCCTTGCGGTTTCGCATGATCTGCAGGGCGAACACCGGGGCTGCGGCGACGGCGCCGATGGCCATGGTCTGCAGTCCGGGCGCGACGAAGAACAGCGCGGCGATGGCGATCCACCATCTTTCATACTGCTTCAACATGCCCAGCGCGTAACCGGCGAAAGCAGCACCCAGCAGTCCGATGCCCATGGCGCAACCCGACAGGGTGATGAAGAAGTCGGTCAGGTTGAAATCGCTGGTCACGATCAGCAGTGCGGGCGAATAGACGAACACGAACGGAACCAGCGCCTTGGCGATGCTGAGACGGAATGCGGTGTTGCCCGTTCTAAACGGGTTGGCCCCGGCGATGCCCGCGCCCGCGTAAGCCGCCAGCGCCACCGGCGGTGTCACGTCGGCCAGAACGCCGTAATAGAAAACGAAGAAGTGCGCCACCAACGGCTCGATGCCCAATTGGTTAAGGGCGGGAGCGGCAATGGAGACGAGGATGATGTAGGTCGCCGTGGTTGGAATGCCCGCGCCCATGATGATGCAGGCGATGGCCGTGAAGACCAGCGAGAAGAACAGCGTCAGGGCCTCGACGGTGAAGAAGTAACCCAGATATCCGGCGGTAAACCATTCGCCCAGTTGTGCGGCCGACTGGATCACCATGAAGCTCAGGCGGAAACCCGTTCCGGTCAGCGTTACGACACCAACGATAATGCCCACCGAAGCGGCGGCCGCGCCAACGGACAGCGCATATTTCGCGCCCGTGGCCAGCGCGCCGATCAGGGTCTTGATGGTCAGGCGGTTTCGCGGATTGATGAACCCGATGACGACACAGGACGTGATGGACCAGAACGCGGCATAGTCCGGCGTGTATCCGTCGATGATCATGTAAAGCAGGATGACGACCGGGAAAACGGTCATCCAGTGTTCGGCGAAGACTTTGACGAATTTCGGCAACTCATCCGCCGTCAGGCCGCGAAGCCCCAGTTTTTTGGCTTCCAGATGAACCATCACGAAAATGCCGAAGTAATGCATCATCGCGGGGAAGGTCGCGGCCAGCAAAATCTGCCGGTAGGGAATTTCCAGGAATTCCACCATGATGAAGGCGGCAGCCCCCATGATGGGCGGTGTGATTTGTCCGCCCGTGGAAGAACTGGCCTCGACCGCGCCTGCGAAATGCGGCGGGTATCCGATCTTTTTCATGGCCGGAATGGTCAGGGCCCCGGTGGTGACCGTGTTGGCGATGGAGGATCCGGATATGGTTCCCAGCAGGGCTGACGAGAAGATCGCGACTTTCGCCGGGCCGCCCGCGAAACGCCCGGCCAGCACCTGCGCAAGATCGATAAACAATCGACCGAGCCCGATCTCGGTTGCCAGAACGCCGAACAGCACGAACAGGAAAACGTATTTGGCGACCACCCCGATGGCGATGCCGTAGATCCCCTGGTTGGTCAGATAAAGATGATTAATCAACGCCGGCCAGCTTGCGCCCGAGTGTTTCATGACGCCGGGGGCCTGTTGTCCGAAAATCGCATAGGTAAGGGCGATAAGCACGATTATCGGCAGGGTAATTCCGACCGAACGCCGTGTTGCTTCAAGTACGGCGACCAAAAGAACAGTTCCCATGAAAACATCGATGGGCAAGGGGTTGCCGACCCGGTTGGACAATTCCTCCGGGGTCATCATCGGCAGGTACAAAACCGCCCAAACGGCCAGACCGGCGAAAATAAAATCGATAATGGCGACGCCCTGAAAACGGTACCACGCCTTGGGCGCGATTTGCGTCAGGTTTCGGCTGGTAAATCCGAAAACCAGAAAGATGAGCCCCATCACGAACGATAAATGGATGGAGCGATGAACCAACTCGCGCAGCAGGCCGAAGCCCGAAGCGTAATAGTGGTAAACGGACATGGCAACGAGCAACGCGGTCACGAAGGCGGCAACGATGGGCCCCGTGCGCCGGAAGGCGACTGACGGATCGTAAACTTCACTCTTGGGATTGCTCATTGCAGGTCCAAATCGAAAAAACAAAAAATTAGGCAGCGCCCCGCGTTTCCGTGCGAGGCGCTGCCCTGAAAATTCAGCCTGCTTACTTAATCACGCCGGCTTCTTTGTAGTACTTCTCGGCACCCGGATGCAGCGGAATGCCAACACCGTCCAAAGCGGTTTCAACGGTGATCACTTTACCTTTGGCGTGACCGCCGTCGAAAAGCTTGCGGGATTCTTTGTTCCACATGGCTTTGGTGATGCCGTAGATCAGGTCCGTGCTTTCCTTGGCGGACGTAATCCACTGCGCGCCAACGAACACGGTCTTGACTTCGCCCACGCCTTCATAGGCGCCAGCCGGGATAACGCCTTCGGCGAAGAAGCCGTAATTCTTCATCAGCTTCTGTGCGCCAGCGCCGTCAATCGGAACCATCTTGACCGGCACGCTTGAAGCCAGTTCGACGATGGAGCCCGAAGGATAACCGGTGACCACGAAATAGGCGTCGATCTTGCCATTGCGCAGCGCATCGGCGGCGGCGTTGCCCTTCAGGTGTTCGGCGGTGAGATCGGATTCCGCCAGGCCATAGGATTCAAGCACCAGCTTGGAATCGACATAAACGCCGGAGCCGGGCTCATCAATGGAGACGCGCTTGCCCTTGAGGTCGGCAACCGAGTTGATGGGTGAATCCTTGAGTGCGATCAGATGAATGTGTTCGGCGAACAGAGCCGAGATCGCGCGCAGATCCTTCATCGGCGCTTTGCCGTCCATCACGCCCGTGCCCGTATGGGCCCAGAAGGCGACGTCGGACTGAACGAAACCGGAGTTGCGAATGCCGGACGTGATGGCGTTCACGTTGTCAACGGACCCGCGCGAGGAAACCGCAGAAGCGATCAGGCCGTCAACGCCGCAGCTTCCGCCCTTGCCGCATTCACGAGAGCCCGGAGGCTTCGAAATGGCGTTGGCGATCATGCCGCCGACGGGATAGTACGTGTACGCCGTGCCACCCGTTCCAATGGTGAAGAAGTTGAGGTCGGCTGCCATTGCGGACATGGGCACCGCGATTGCCACCGCCGCAGCTACGCTAAGGCTTTTGAGAGAAAACAGTTTCAAGATAAAATCCTCCCTGGATCTTCGTTGCTGGAAAAATCGCTGCAAATTAGCACGTTGTTGGACAATTTCTGAATACTTCATTTCAACCGGCGACCGAATATCCGCCGTCCACGGGGATGGCCGTTCCCGTTATGTAATCCGAGGCCGGGCTCGCCAGGAAAACAGCGATGCCCGAAAAGTCGTCACCCTGGCCCCAGCGGCCCGTCGGACACCGCTCAACGACCTTCTCGTAAAGGCCGGGAACCTGCTGGGGAATGTTGGCGGTCTGGCCGGTTTCGATCCAGCCGGGCAAGTAGCAATTCACCTGGATGTTTTCTTTTGCCCAGGCCACCGCCAGCGAGCGAGTCAATTGAACCATGCCGCCCTTGGCCGCCGCATAGGCAGCCGTGAAGGGTGCACCGAACAGCGACGCCATGGAGCCGTTGTTCAGGATTTTTCCGCCGCCGACTTTCTTGAATTCAGGGTAGGCCGCCTTGGAACACAGGAAGGCGCTGGTCAGGCAAACGTCCACCGTCCAATGCCATTCCTCGTCACTGAGTTCCTCGGGACGCTTGCGGATGATGCCGCCTGCGTTGTTCACCATTATGTCGAGCCGCCCGTAGCGTTCGACCGTTTCGGCGACCATGCGTTTGACATCTTCGCCGTCTGCCGCGTCGGCGATCACCGTTGATGCTTCGCCCCCCGCCTGACGGATTTGCTCGGCGGCGGCTTCGGTTTTTTCGGGATTGCGCCCGTTAATGGCCACCGACGCGCCGGCCCGCGCCAGTCCCCTGGCAATACCCAGCCCAATGCCGCTGTTGCCGCCGGTGACAATGGCCACCCGGCCTGAAAGATCGAACATATTCATGACGTTTCCTTCTTCTTTGTATTTTAAGTTCGGCCAATGGCCTGAATGACCGTTTCAAGGGCGTTCAAGAACCGCGAGCGGTCTTTTTTGGCGAATGGCGGCGGGCCGCCCGTTATCTGCCCGGCCTCGCGCAAATCCGTCATCAGGTTGCGCGTCGCCAAAACCATTCCGACGGATTCTTCCGTGATGGGCTCGCCATTGGGCCGCAGCACCCGCGCCCCGTTTTGGATGCAACGCGCGGCCAGCGGGATGTCGGCGGTGATTGCAATATCATCCTTGCTGATGCGTTCGGCGATCCAGTCGTCGGCGGCGTCCGCACCTTGCGAAACCACGACCAACTGCACCAGCGGACTGGCCGACGGCCTGATCCCGCCGTCACACACCAGATACGTCTTAAGTTCGTGCCGTTCGGCGACCCGGATCACCTCGTCTTTAACCGGGCAGGCATCGGCGTCCACATAGATTTCCAGCATTATTTCCCCGATCTCGTGCCGGTGAACGAAAGCCCGCCAGCGACGTGTTTCCCACGATCACAATCTATTCCACGCAGGCTCGATTGGAAACGGGGCTCGCCTTCTTTTTGTTGCTAACGTAATATTGTGCCTTCCTTGGAATACCTGAATGATGGCAACAACCGATCCGTTACAGCCGCCCGAAGTTGCGGAAGTATTTAGTGCTTACCCACCCCCCGTTCGCTCTAAACTGCTGGCGATAAGACAGCTGATTTTCGAGAGCGCAGCGGCGACCGAGGGGGTTGGTCCGATCATGGAAACCCTCAAATGGGGAGAGCCAGCCTATCTCACGGAAGAGACGAAGGCCGGAAGTACGATCAGGCTTGGCTGGAAACCGTCGATGCTCGGTTCCTTTGCAATCTACTTCAATTGCAGAACAAGTCTGGTGGAAACTTATCGGCGGCTCTTTTCGGATCGGCTTTCGTTTGAAGGAAATCGGGCGATCCTTCTAAAGGTAACCGACGATCTGGACGAAAAACCGTTGGGCATCTGTATCGCCATGGCACTTAGCTATCATCGCACAAAGCGGAAAAGAGACTGATTCCAAATATTTATTCAAACTGCCAATGGTTTGCCGTCAATCGACGGGAACGGGTATCGTACGGAGCAAATCCGCGATCATGGCTTCCTTGGATTGGCCGCCCAGGGTCGCGTCGATGCCAAGCACCAGACGGTGGGCTAGAACCGGCACCGCCAACTTTTGCACGTCGTCGGGAACAACAAAATCGCGGCCCTGAAGGGCGGCGTACGCCTGCGCGGCAGCAAACAGGTTTTGCGAAGCACGCGGGCTGGCTCCGAGCCGGATGCGATTGTCATCCCGTGTCGCGCGAACGAGGCTTACAAGGTAGTTTCTTACGTCATCGCCTACGTGAATTTGACGGCGCATGGCCTGCAGTTCGATCAACTCGTTGGCCGAAGCAATACCCGCCACGTCGTCCAGCGGATCGTGATCGGCGAAGCGGGTCAGGATTTCCTCTTCCTCGGCGGCTGATGGATAGCCCGGGCGAAGGGTCAGCAAAAACCGGTCCAGCTGGGCTTCAGGCAGGGGAAAGGTTCCTTCCTGCTCGATGGGGTTCTGGGTGGCCATGACCATGAACGGGCGGGGCAGGGGGCGTGTTTCGCCATCCACTGTCACCTGCCGTTCCTGCATGGCTTCGAGAAGGCAGGCCTGGGTTCTGGGCGTCGCCCGGTTAATCTCGTCGGCCAGAACGATATTGGCCATCAGAGGTCCCGGAATGAACCGGAAATCCTGTTCTTTCTGGTTAAAGACGTTCAGGCCGGTGACATCGGATGGAAGCAGGTCCGACGTGAATTGAATGCGGCGGAATTCACAGGCCAGCGTTTGCGCGACGGTTTTGCTCAACAACGTCTTGCCGACGCCGGGAACGTCCTCCAGCAACACATGCCCTTCGCATAACAATGCGACGACCACCAATTCAATGGTGTCGCGCTTTCCGACCACTACCTTTTCAACATTTTCGATGACGGCGGAGGCGGCGCGCTGGATCGCCGAGTCGGTTTCGGTCAGGAGCGTAACGCTCATAATTGTCTTTTCCTTTTCGAGCGAATTCGCGACCAACTGTGTTTCATGGCGCGAATCAATTCCGGGTCGGCCCGCGCCGTGCCGTAACGGACCGTAACATAGCATTCCGTGAGATGCGTCAAGTCCCCTTCGGCATCGGGCAATAACCCCTGAAGCACGGGAAGGAAGTCGTAGGGCGTCTGATGGGGTGCGCGCGGGGAGCCGTGCCGGGCCGCCCAGCGCATGATCTGCGCGTATATTTCCCTGACCGTCCGTTCGCCGCGGGGCAGCGGATGTCTTGGCGATCCGAAAAGTTTCAGGATGCGATGCCAGAGCCGACGGAACAAATCGACGCAGGCGCCCAGAAGGTCTCTCAAGTCATCCATCAGGCCGAACTGGGATCGCTCAAATGTTATCGCCGGCGTGGTTGTCCGGTGGCGGTTCAGCCACCTGAGAAGATCGAGCAGGCTCCTGAAAAGCGCTGCCCCGGCCATTGCGCCCATGGAGAGATAGAACATGAACCGGCCGACGGGACGGACCCAGTCGCCGAAGAAATCGATCATATTCGGCCCCACCTGCTTGGGAGCGGGCATTTGCGGACCGACAAGAAGCTCAATCGGTTCAACCGGTTTGCCTTGCGGCAAAAGGCTGATGAGGAATTGAACAAGAGCGACAACCAGTTCCCACAACCAGAACACCGGGCTCAGAATGAGAAGGACGCCCCGGTGGTCGAGAAAAGTCCAAATTCCCATGCCGGCCATCAGGACGATGGCGATGATTGCGCAGGCCAGGAGCGGCCATCCCGCCTGATCCAGCCTGCGCGCCGAAATATCTGAATCCAGCCAGCGCGCCAGCCAAAGGCCGAACAACCCGATGCCTAGAAACGCGATCAGGCTCAGGAACATGTTGTGATCCGGCGGCAATGCGGTTTGCGCAAACAAGATCAGCAGCAATACCAGAAAGCCAACCTGAAACCCTGCGACAAACCCCCTGGGGTCGATTTGCCGCCGCCCGAGAATCCAGCCGCGAAGAACCGCGAACACGGCTACCAGCGCCAGGGTGAACAACGGCCAGCTTAAATAAGACGGCGAATTATCCCCCAAAAGCCCGAACGCCGTGCCGCCAAGAGCCAATCCCCCAACCACGGTTCGCAATCCGACACGCCAGGTTTTTCGCAGGTCGAGCCGTCGTTCGGCCTTGATGTACAGAAAGCTCGCCGGGTACAGCCATGTTGTCCAGGCCAGTGGCGCCATGGTCGAAAACTCAGCCAGATGTTGGGTCAGGTTGACGAGCGCGACGATCCACGACAGTTCCATCGCGATGAACAGGGCGTAAAGAGTTTCGCGCCGAATGATGGTCAGGGAAACGCCTCGCATCAGCCGTCTCCTACCGGCATCGCGGCCATCGGTGAAACGGTTCTGGTCATAAATGGCGTTTGTGGAGCGGGTTGATCGCCGACGTGAAAAACGACGACGGGAAATCCGTGTCGCTGCAACTTCGTCAACCGCGCAATCGCCTCGGGCGTCAGACCGCCGGTCACGATCCCCAGCGTCCCGCCGCCCGTGAGCTGCGGCCGGACCGTGGCCAGCAGCCGGGGAAAGGGGATCGATTTCGCCTTAGCTTTGGCAAGAGCCTCCAGCATGTGCGAAAGATGTTCGGTCCCCGAGGCGGCTCTGATCGCAACGAAGGCCTCGCCGGTTGCCAGCTCCGTGTCGGAATACAGGCCGACCGCGTGACGCTCTTCAATGAGGTGGCGCGCAATGGATGCGAGCGTTGAGATGGCCAGCTCGAACCCTTCGATATCGGGCTCCTGAGCGTTTCCCAAAAAGGCCGAGCTGTCCAGAAACAACGAGGCGCGCAAGGCGCAGCTCGGTTCGAACACCTTGGTCTGGAGCCTTTGGGTGCGTGCACTGGCTTTCCAGTGAATATGGTGGAAGGGGACGTCCGGCGTGTAATCGCGTATGCCGCGGGTGCGGGTCGGGTCGGCAAATGCCGGGTTGGGCGAAAGGGCCTCGCCCAGCGGAAATTTCGACGGCAGACCCAGTTGCGATAACGGGAAAATCCGAGGATAGACGATCACATGTTCGATACCCCCGGCCAACCGGGATTTATCGAAAAGCCCGAAGATATCACCCGAGGTGAGGCTCGCCGGACCCAAACGGAAATAGCCGCGTTTGCGGCAGTTGAGGCGACAATGCC
>Ga0233431_1003265_pt1 | contig 19990 bp, 17 predicted proteins | sample SI_118_April2016_FD_179867 | JGI IMG/M metagenome (GOLD analysis project Ga0233431, IMG submission 179867) | Seawater microbial communities from Saanich Inlet, British Columbia, Canada - SI_118_April2016_200_MG | ecosystem: Environmental > Aquatic > Marine > Inlet | place: Canada: British... | reverse complement strand
CAGATATTGAGCGGCTTCCCCGTACCGCTTCTTTTCGGCCAGGAGAAGCCCCAGGGAATAGGCCGTCTGGTATTGCTGCGGATGGGCTGCCACCACCTGACGGAGGAGTTCTTCGGCCTGATCCTTTTCCCCCATGCCATTGTACAGCATGGCCAGATTGACTTTGGCCGGATAGAAGAGATCATCAATGGCAATGGCCGCTTTGTAATTTTGAATGGCTGACTCAGGCCGATCAAGAGCCATATCAAGGTTGGCCAGGTTGAATCGGGCATAGGCGAAATCGGCGGCATAGATCATTGCCTTTTCAAATTCCGCCAGTGTGCGGTTAAAGACCTTTCGGTCCTCTTCCCTCAGATGTGCGCCAGGTTTTCCCGCGAGCCTCCGGGCCGCTTCAATGCGTACCGCTTTGACCGGATCGTAAAGGAGTGGTGTCAGAAGTTCGGCCAATTTTTTTTCACTCTTCGCCTGCAGGCCGCTCACCGCAGCCTGACGGATCAATGCTTCTTCATCCATGAGGGCGAGTTCAAAGGTGCGCCGAGTGCTTTCACCGGGGTAGGCGGTCAGAAGGGATAGCGCCGTGGCCCTTACGATGACCGGATAAAGGGGGTCGGCGGCCATTTTCAGCAAGGCTTTTTCAGCCTGGGGTGATCCCTTTCGGCCGTCCTCCAACACGGTTCCATAATGGGGCCTGCGACCCGGCCCGTACCATTGGGTCATGGTCTCATGGGACCAGGCATTTGTTTTATGGAAATGACAGCGGTTGCAGGCATTGGGGACTTGGATGCTGCTGCTGAGATCCGGCCTCGGAATCCGAAGGCTGTGGTCCGGCCGATAGTCGATGCCCATATAGGTGCGGCCCGGCATGTGGCACCCGATGCACTGGGCGCCGGTGCCCACTTCAAAGGAGACGGTTCCGTCTTTGGACCGGATCGGTTCGCCTACTTCCCCCGTTTGCTTGTGAAAATGATGGGCTTTGGTGTCGTATTCCGCTTTGCGGTGGCATTGCAGGCAGAGGTCGTTACCCTCTTTTACAAGCTTGAGGCTGTGCACATCGTGGCAGTCGCTGCAATCCACATCGGAATGGTACATCTTGCTCTGGGTAAAAGATCCGTACACATACACCTCTTCCAGAATCTGGCCGTCGGGGTAATACAGCCCTTCATTCAGTTGGCTGGGCAAAAGGCTGTCCAGGAGGTCCTTTTCTGAGTGGGTGTAATCGCCCAGAGCCGCGCGCCTGGCGTGGCATGGGGCGCAGAGTTCCACCAGTTCCCTGGAATTCAACCGGGAGGTCTTTACTGCCAGGTCAAAATTCTCTACCCGTGAACGCCCCATCTCCGGTGTCTCGGCCCATGCCACATGCTTTGATCCGGGGCCATGGCAGGCCTCACACCCCACATTGATGTCCGACCAGGTGGTTTTGTAGGTGTTTGTTTCCGGGTCGTAATTCTTCTTCAGGTTCGTGGAATGGCACTCCGCACACATGCCGTTCCAGTTTTGTCCGGCATGGGTCCAGTAGAGCCAGTCTTTGGGATCCGAAAGATCGGGGTAGAGGGGGTACCATTTTTTTTCCGGAACATTCCACGCCATGGGAAGGCACTGTAGGCGGCCCCCGGGAAAGGGGACCAGGTACTGCTGCAGCGGGTACCAGCCAAAGGTGTGGGTGATCTGGAAATCCCCCATCTTTCCGCCAGGCCCCGGGGTCTTAACAAAGAATTTTCCATCTTTTCGGTAAAAACGGGATTGAATCCCGCGGTTTTCAAATACCGCATCATTGAAATTTCCCAGAACGGTCAGGTCGTTGGCCACGTGCATGGCGTGATCATGGTGGGATCCCTGCCATTTATCAAATTCGTTCTTGTGGCAATCCCGGCATTTTATACTCCCCACAAAAGTGGGGTGAATCCGGACCTGTGGATTTCTCTCGGAAGATTCGAAAGATTTATCCTTGATCAGGTAAAGGGGTATGGAAAGGATGATCACCAGGGTGGCGATGATGCCGGTCAGTTTCCAATAAACCATGTCTGTATTCATTCCATTTCAGAAATTCAAAAGCCAACAGCTAATAGCCAACAGCGAATTCTAAGGATACACCACCTGCCCAACATCGAAACCTCCCCGTTTGATCACTCGACTCGTATCGACCTTGACCACGTTGTTTTCAATATGGAGGCCATAGATGTCAAGGGCGCGGGGCGCTGGCGGTCTGATCACTTCGCCCCGGATGTCAAATGCCGAGGCATGACAGGGGCATTCAAACAGCTTTTCCTTCGAAAGCCAGGGGACGGTGCACCCCAGATGGGTACATTTGCGTGACAGGGCCAAAAACCCGCCATCCGCCAGCCGGGCCAGATAGAATTTGTCCCTGACGAAGGCTGTCACGGAATCCACTGGAAATTTATCCACCGGACCGGCTGTGATGATCAGGGGCCTCTGCTCCCCTTTGGCAATCTGATTCCCAGGTTTCAGGAAAGCCACCAAAAGGGCAGTCACCTCGATCAGTGCCAGAAATCCCAGGCCTGCCCAGAGTTTATTCAAGAATGATCGCCTTGATGTTTCCGTTTGTGGCAATTCTTCTACCGGACTGTTTTTTTTCTTCACGCGCATCCTCTCCTCTGTGGCCACAACAATTCTATCCCGGAACCCCTTGCATGAAACAGAATGACGGGGTATATGCTAAGGTCCTAACTGCAACGATTGATAAAGCGCTATTCTATGAAGATGTGACCGTATTGTCGCTTTTTCTTGGGCAAAAGATCAATGCTGAAATTATTTATTGCAAGAGAAGAGAAATGTTAGATTTTGTTTTTCTCGTGGCAGAACCGGTCTCTTCTGAAAGTAGTACTGTAGAAACGCTTCCCCTGAAATCGAACAAGGAACGTATTTTAGACGCCCTGCTCACTTATGCCCCTGAAAAATGGCAAGAGATTATTGAAGAACAGGGAAAAGCGTGGCAGGCCTTCTTCTAAGAACATGTCTGAGAATGCCCTTTTTCTCCAATGATTCGCTAGTGTGATTTTGTGCAGATGCTAAGCAACAAGATATCAAGATGGTTCCTGGTTACGAGCCTGGTCCTGGGTCTGGCAGGTTCTGGCCATGCCATGAGTCGCCCGCCGACGGAACCGGTGCTGATGGAGTTTGTCCGGATCGGTTATGAAAAGGATGCCGGGGCGATCATTATCGAATGGATCGTTCCCAATATTGATGCCATTGAAGGTCTGGGACGTATTGAGCTTTTGATTTCCATAGCCGACAATGGGGCAAAGTTCGGTGTGATGCTGAACCGCAGCGACCGGTGCAATCCGATCCCTCCTGATACGTTCGGGGTGATTATCGACCCTTCAAGTGACGACCGGTCCATCAAAAACGTCTCCAGCGCTGCCGGTGTACCCGGTCGGTGGAACCATGCTTCTCCCAATGGTACGCTTCTAAAACAGAGCGCAGCCGGAGTAGCAGGCGGAAACCTCGGCATCGGTGTCTGGATTGCCCCGCGGGAGTGGAATCCCGGTCGCTATGTCATCAAAACCCGGGCGGTGAAAATGAAACACAGCCCAGCTCCCTGGCAGGAACTGGCGGCATTTGATTATTCAGGCGAAGGGGTCAACCAGGTCATGGAGAACATCTGCCTGGTAAAACCAATCTTCTTCATACTTCCATGGGAAAGAGAATCCAAACCGGATGATCACATCAGCTCGGTAACACTCACCCGTTACAAGAAACAACCGCAGGATAAAGGGGTAACCATCAAACGCTGGGCCGGAGACACCAGTGGTCAGTATAAATACGTCGAGAAAGAGAAAAGAAAGTTGAATCTCAGCGATTTCCCGGAAAGGGTCATCCCGCTTGGACCCGGCATCTATCAATTCAATCATAACTCCGTGCACGGGCAACCCCCGAGCGGGTTCTATGGCAAGAGCAGCCTTTTTGAAATCAAGCCCGGAGAAGAAACCGTCGAGGTACGGATTCCGTTGTACCCGGCCATATAGGCGCAGTTCTGTAAAACGGCAGGTGATACGGTCATGAATCTCAACCGGGAGGACATCAGATGAGCAGAGCCAAAATGTCATACAGAAACAGGCCATTATCATTTCCAAAGGTCATATCTTCAATGGCAACATTCATCCCCCATATATGTATCGTATTGCTCACCCTCTGTTTTCATCTATTCATTACCCCCTTGCCCCTGGACGCAAAGGAGAATCATTCCGACACCCAATCTGGGGCTGCCGGTAACGTGTCCCAGGTTCCCGGGTACAGCGTTCTCTATGAGCAATTGCTGTTGCTGGAACGCGAGGGGAAATTGATAGAAGCCCTGCGGATAATACCAGAGGTGTATGCTTCGGAAATACCGGTGGACTCCTTTTACACAACTCTCGAAAACAAACGGCAACAACTGCTGGAGGCGGTTTCTCAGAAAGAAATTTCTTTTCCCGTAGGCGGAGTGGAATACAGATACGCCGGCATCCGGCAGCTCTTCAGGGATCGTCATCTTAAGAAATCTGAGCCCGATCATCAAAGCGCTGAACCTTCGGCGGATATTGACTTTGATCGTTTCTACTATCTTATGATCATTAAAGGCCATGACCAGAAAGATTCAGTTCCCCGATTCAATATGAAACCCGTACTTGCCGAAGCTGACCCATGGCTGGTTTCGGCAGGGTTGCTTTTAGAGAGAAAGCAGAAAACACACACCATTACACCTCAAGACGTTATGGACCGCTGGCAAAGCCGTCCTGACCTATGGGATGAGGACTGTACCCGACAGGCCCTGCTCTTTCTGGCCCAGTTTGATTCAACAGCCATAAAAAACCTTAAAATAACCAACGAGGATATTCGCATGGAAGTTGAGAACCTACATGCCAAAGATCTCAAGGGACATTAGGGAAACAACCGGAATCAGGATAGGGTGGGCCACAGCAGTTTCATTCCGGAACCCCTGAACCATATGCCTGTGACCGTGAGGATTACGAATGTGGTCAGTAGAAAAACGAAGAGGGTTTGAATGGCCTCATTACGGTTGGCGGAATAAAAGCGTTTCATTGTCATATAAACCCCCAGCATAACCGCTAAAATGATGACAAAAGGGAGCAGTCCGCCGGTTATATGGCTCTGGGTATTCGAAATGGTGGAAGTTGAAGAGATGACGTACGTACGGGTCAAAATGCCCCCGATGGATATTATAACAGAAAAGACAACGGCCATCAGGGCCATTTTCCGACCCTTGATGGAGACCATCCAGATCCCCGCCGGATTGGATGGATAGTTTAAATAGGGAAGCATGAAAAGGCCCATCAAAACCGAAAAGGGGATTACAATCAGGGCAAACAGCGGATGAAAATGAAGCAGCAGTTCCTGAATGCCCATGAAGTACCAGGGGGCTTTGGTGGGATTGGGGCTCAAGCCGGGGTTGGCCTTGTTTTGCAGGGGCGCGTCAAACAGGATGGAGAAGATCAGGATGCAGGCAATCAACACGAGTGCCACCGTCAATTCACGCACCAACAGGTTGGGGATTGCGGGGACTTTGTCATTGGGTTTTTCCCGGGGTTCACCCGGCCGCCTGGGAACCACAACACCCCCCGCCTTCCGCACGCGCCAGAAATGAAAAAACAGGAAAAAAATAAGCAACACCGGCAGTACGGCCGTGTGAATTGCGTAGAAGTTGGATAAGGTGGCCGGCCCCACTTCCGTGCCCCCCTGGATCAGCGCCTGGAGCCAGACGCCCGCAAATGGTATGTATTCCAGCATGCCCATACTGATGGTGACCGCCCAGAAAGAGAGTTGATCCCACGGCAGGAGATAGCCGGTAAAATTGGACAAGAGCAATAATAGAAAAAGGACCAGACCCATGATCCAGTTGAACCGGCGCGGCGGGTGAAAGGCCCCGGTCAAAAAAACCCGGATAAAATGCAGAAACACCACCAGTAAAGCCAGGTTGGCGCTCCAGTGGTGGATGTTCCGAATGAGCTGGCCGAATAGCACGCCATTTTCAAGGAAAAGGATAGACTCGTAGGCTTTCTCGGGGAAGGGAAGATAGTAGAACTTCAGCAGCAGGCCGGTTCCGAGCAGGAGCAACACCAGGACTGCGGCCATACCCCCCAGTCCCCAGGTGAGGTTGAATTTGAGGGTCCGTTCCGGGATGTTGCGGGGCCGGAAGTGGAGTATGAAGGTGTTTAAATAACGGCGAATGCGTTCTCGGTCTTCGTTGTTCAATTCATTCTGCCTTGAAGGTCGATCATGGCCTCCTGTCCCACCTGTATCACACCGCTTAACGGAAGATCAAGATCCACGATGACGGTTGCGAGCGCTGCAAATGCCAGGGCCAATGGAATTACCGCGACCAATCTGCGCCACTTGGAAATGCCCGCTTGAACCCCTAAGGTGATCATGGTGAGGGAGGAAATTACAAACAGGGTTACCCAGATACGCCCGGGAATTCGATTGCGTAAGGCGGTGGTCATTCGTTTTTCGTGCATATCGAACATATGGTTGACTGACCTGATCAGTAACCCCATGTTTGCGCCGGGGGTTTTTCTTGACGCAGATAAAACCTGTGTCCAGATAAGGCGATTCAACTCAGTGGATCGGGTCACCAATTTTTCCACGCTCTCCATATCAGACTTACGCTGCAGGCGAACATCCACATACGCTTTCAAAAGGCGCTTGATTTCCGTTCTGTGCGGTTCTTCAGCCAGATCGGCGCGCAGGTAGGCCGTACTGATGGCATTGGCATCCTCGAGAACATTCACTTTTCTATGGTCATGGTGCGAGGCGACCATGGAAAACGTAAAGGCCAGAACAAACGCCAACATACCCAATATGCCCCCGACCATGGGACCCAGGGCGCCGGACCCATCTTTGGCAGAAGGCACAGACGTATGTTTGCCGATTCGGAATCCAATCTCAAATGAAAGTAATATAAATAGTGTTATGCTGATATAAAGAAGATAGATTGGGATTGTTTCAAAAAAGCTCATGTCCATATATTCCTCTGCTGATGCTTGAACATTTCAGATCAACCGCTAAAATGAAAGACCCCCTCAGCTTGCCCCCCGACTCTCAATGATCCGGCGGATCAGCAGTTCCACACAGTACTTTGTGTTTTCCGGACTGAAGATCGTTGCTTCATCAATACAATACCGTTCAAACAGGACCTCTGCCGCTTTTGAAAGCGCTTCCGGGGATTGGGCCCGGGTCGTGACATAATCGGTGATCCAGTTCAGTTCACTGCGTGATCCCGCAATGAACTGCACCGCGTCTTCGCCGCCGTAGGCGCCGCAGTGGCCGGGGCAGATCCATTTGGGCCCCAGTGCGCAGAGTGTTTCAAAGGTTTTCACATAATCATCGTAATCCACATAGAAATTGGATACGAATTTCTTCGGGGGCAGATGAAATCCCAGCGAATCGGAGCAAAACAGAATCTTTCCCCGGGGTTCCCAAAGTGCGATGCCGCCTCGGCAATGTCCCGGCGCATCCAGGACATGAAGGGCCGATCCGCCAGGATCCAGAATATCACCGGGTGAAACGATTTTTTCAACTTCAAAAGGCGGAGAGGTGAGTTGCCGTGCGTGGGAATCCACGGCCTTGAAATCCACAAGGCGGTTTGATGTATAGGTGTCTTCCCGGATGAAAAAGTCGATTATTTTCTGTTTGGAAAGCAGATCTCGGGCTTCAGACACTCCGGTGATCTTGATTTGGGGAAAGGCGTTTTTGATCAGGGGCGCACCCATGATATGGTCCGCATGGGTATGGGTGAGGATTAGATATTTGAGGCTTTTTGGGTCAACTTCAAGGTGTTTAAGCTGATCTATGACCTGCGGTGCCGTTATGGACAACCCCGCCTCCACCAAAACGGAAAAACGATCCCCTTTAACCAGGTAGAGGGAGACATAATGATTGCCCAGTAGAAAAACCCTGTCTGTCAGTTGCCTCGGGTAGTTCATTTGCCTAGGGTAGGTCATTTGCTTGAGGTAGGTCATTTGCTTGAGGTAGGTCATTTGCGGGATCATGGCAATTATTCAGCGGTTTACGGTGATGTTCAGAAAAAAGCGCTTCCCCACCAAAGCGGCAGAGAAGCGCCTGAGGACTGGCACAAACAAGCGATCCTGACCCCTTGGGGGAATCAACCCACCGCTGCCTGTTGCTTTGAAGCTTCCTCCGTTTCAGGGTCCGCAGTGTAACAGGTAATACAACAGGAGAGACAACGTTGACTTTCCGTGATTGCCTGTTCTTCGGTCAGGACCTGATCCACTTCCACAAACGATTTGATTCTTTCGTCCGGGGGCAGTTCCTCCATGGGAGACCTGGGTTTCTTGACGATGCCGGGCACATGGTCGAAGTCGGATTCAGGAATGAGATCTTTTCCCATATGTTCCAGGGGTCCTGCCTTGACTTCTTCGCCCATCACATATTGATGGATCGATCGGGCGGCTCTTCTGCCGCCGCCGATGGCGGTGACCACCAGGGCAGGGCCCGTAGCCGAATCGCCGCCCACAAAGAGGTAGGGGATATTGGATTGCAGGGTTTTGGGATCGGCGTCAACGGTGCTCCAGCGGGTGGTTTTCAGTTCGGCCAGGCGCTTCTGATCCCGTTCCACAAATGACACATCCGGTGCCTGTCCAATGGCGGTAATGATCATATCGGTCTGCAGGCGGGTCTCCGAACCTTCGATGGGGACGGGTCGACGTCTGCCACTGGCATCAGGTTCGCCCAATTCCATCTTCAGGTATTCCAGATGGGTACAGTGTCCCTTATCATCGCTGATCACTTCTTTGGGTGCCGTCAGGAAGATGAATTCCACGCCTTCCTCGTCGGCGGCCTCGATTTCAACCGGGTTGGCAGGCATCTCTTTCCGGGTTCTTCGATACGCCAGGTAGACTTTTTTGGCGCCATACCGAAGTAGGTTTCGGGTGCAGTCGATGGCGGTGTTTCCGCCGCCGATGACCACCGCTGTATCTCCCATGGGCAGCATCTCGCCGCCGGCCAGGCGGGAAAGAAAATCGATGCCTGTGTAGCATCCTTCCAGGTTTTCCCCTTCTACCCGCAGCAGGGAATCCTTCCAGGCGCCGATGCCCATAAACATGGCATCGTATCCCGCGGACACAAGAGACGTCAGGTCAAAATCTTCTCCGAATTTCACTCGGGTATGGCTTTCGATCCCCAGATTGAGGATGCCTTCAATTTCCCAGTCCAGGGTCTTCTTGGGAAGCCGATATTCCGGTATGCCGTATCGGATCATGCCGCCCAGCTTGGGCATGGCTTCGAATATGGTCACGGCGTGGCCCATTCGTCGAAGGAAAAATGCACAGCTTAAACCGGCCGGGCCCCCGCCGATGACGGCGATCTTTTTCCCGGTAGGGGGCGCTACGGAAATGGGAAACCGTTTGCCCGAATTCATCTCATAATCGGCCGCAAAGCGCTTCAACTGGTTGATGGAAACCGGTTCGTCTTCCACCCCGCGACGGCAGCTGTCTTCGCAGGGATGGGGGCAAACCCTGCCGCAGGAAAGGAGCAGGGGGTTGCGTTCGCGTATGGTATGAACGGCGCCCTCATAATCGCCTTCCCGGATCTGGGCGATATACAAAGGGATGTTGATCTGAGCGGGACAAATCTGTCGGCAGGGTGCCAGAAAGTCCTCCTGCTCATTGAAATGGAGCAGGCGTTCGGAGGGGGTTTTAACCGTGAGTATGTCTTTGGGGCAGGTGCGCTCACAGGCCCCGCACCCCACGCATTTTTCTTCGTCCACAACGGGGAACCCGTCCGGTCCTATTTCCAGTGCGTCAAACAGACAGGCCTTTACACAGTCCCCGTAACCGAGGCACCCCTTGTCACACTCACGTTTTCCCTCATCCAACATCATCTGTGCCCGGCATGAGGGGATCCCTTCGTAAAGGTAGCGGACTTTTGCACGGTCCCCACCGGTGCAGGGGTTCGAACAAGAGGATGCTTCCGCAAGCCCTCCGGCTATTCCCATGACGGCGGCGACGGCCTGGGTGGCCTCATCTCCCGCCACAATACACACATTGGCGGGGGCCTGACCCTCCACCACGGCAACCGCGGCAGCGGAACAGCCCGCATAACCGCATCCGCCACAGTTGGCCCCGGCCAGGCAGTCTTCCACCTGACCGATCCTCGGGTCTTCATAAACATAAAAAATTTTGGACGCGAGGCTTAAAACAATGCCCAACACCGCTCCCAGACCACACATCACAAGTAAGGCTGGAACCATTATGAACTCCTCCGATTTGAGATTTGAGACCTAAATTTTGAAACTTAAACTTCTACACGACACATATAGGCAAAACAGGGGGCATATGTCAACCACAAGGAGGCATTTTGAGGGGAAAAAATTGAAAAGCCGAAAGTTGAAATTTGGAAAAGTCCAATTTCCAATTTTGGTATATTTATTCGTATTCCCGATGCGTTTCTAAGACGGACGGCACATCAAAACAATTCTGGATGGCTCTAATGGTCGATGCCAGTTGGGATGAGGGGACGACCCCGGTAATGGAAGCGATGGTGCCGCTGAGTCCCATAAGATCAATGCCGGCTGTTTCGAGGGATTTGAGCAGGTCCCAAATGATACCGTATCGGTCTCCGAAATGGGGGCCGTTCATGGAGAATGTTCCCACGGGATCACGGGTTTCGATCTGTAACGGGTCAAGGATACGGGCAATGTCCTTTTTGTTGGATCCCCTCTTTGTCAAGGGCAGGCAGAGATCCATGGTCTCTGCTTTTTTCCGGGACCGGCATGCCACCAGGAATGTGAGATCAAGTCCATGTCGGGAAATGCCTTGAAAGGTGGCCCCCAGGGCTTTCACGTTTGAGGGTTCCAGTGCGATGTGCAGCAGTTCCTGATGGTCCTGGTATTCCAGTCCGTATACTTTCGGGTGTTTCTCCTGGTAGGTGGCGACCACTTCCTTGAAAAGTCTTTCTTTTCCTTTCTGGGCCAGTTTCCAGTCTGCCGGTGTTCGATAAGCGCCAAAAGCGAACGGGCCGAAAAGGGCACTGCTGGCTTGTAACAGCAGGTGCTCCTCCAGAACCGCCGAGATGGCCGAAGGTGAATGGGCCACGGCCTGCGGATGGATTCCCTCACGGTCAAAGGCCTCGAAGAAGGCGCCTGTGATGGCGGGCTTTTTTCGGTGGGGGAATATGGAGAGGATCGCTGCGCTCGATTGCCGGTTGGGCCTTATGCCGAGCGTTTTCATCAAAAGTTTGCCGGACTTCCGTGCGTCTTTGAAGTCAACGGCCATGTTGATCTGCCAACTTCCGGATTTTTCCAGAACACAGGTTACATAGGGTAGATTGATTTCATTTTCCGCCAGGATACGGAACAATGTCACAGGCAAGCGGGCATCCGGTTTAAAAGAGGTGGGCGAAAGGAGCACCGCCTCCTTCAAGACTTTAAAACCACCCAGCTTTTCGGGATCAGACATGAAAGTTCAGAGAAAGGTTCAGAAGTTCAGGGTCCGAAGGTCGGGGGGGCGTTTACAAAAACGGTACGGAATTTCGTCCCCCTGACCCTGAAACCATATTTTAGAGCAGGTCGCTGACGACCCCCCACAGCCCTTCCGTATCAATGGGCTTGGCGATATAGTCATCCGCTTCAGTGGACATGCCGTCGGCATGGGTGTAAGTGGTCGTCGGAACGGCTTCTCCCACGGCGGTCAGGAGGACTACCGGGATATCCGCCAGTTCCGGGTTTGCCTTCATCTCGGAACAAAGCACATACCCGTCTTTTCGGGGCATCATTACGTCCAGAACGACCAGGTCCGGACGTCTTTCTTTTATGGATTCTTCCCCTTCTACGCCATCGTAAGCCCTTCCTACCTCGCACCCTTTGCTTTCCAGCATCATGGCTACGGTTTCAACCAGATCGGGGTCATCATCGACCACCAGAACATATTTGTTATCCATAACAAAACCTCCTCTCACCAGTCATTGTAAATCGCAGTCGCATGGATACCGTATATCATCGGCTGTTGCAAGCTTATTCTGGAAAAAACCTGCACCAATACGTGTATCTTTCTTCTCTACACTTCAGGCCTTGGATAAAGTCCGCTCCGTTCGACAATCCCCGGCACCTTTTCTTCCCATTCAATGGCCATGATATGAAACCCGCTGACCCCTTCACATTCCTTCAACCGTTGTATGGTTTCAACACAGATGTCGATCCCTTCTTCCGCCTGTTTTTCCTTGGGAACCCCTGCCATCCGTTTGACCACCTCATCCGGCACATCCATTCCCGGAACCCGGTTTTTCATGTATTTGGCCATCCCCGCAGATTTGAAAGGGGTGACGCCCGCCATGATATGGGTTTTTTCGTGAAGACCGCGGTCGCGGGCCTGTTGCATCCACAGTTCGAATTTCTCCAGGTTATAGATGCACTGGGTTTGTATAAACTCGACGCCGGCCGCGATTTTTTTGGCCAGTCTGGGGGTTCGGATTTCAAAAGGATCCGCAAAGGGATTGGCGGCCGCACCCACAAACATGTTGGGAGGTCTTTTGATGTCGTCACCCCCCAGGAATTTGCCTTCGTCCCGCATGTGTCTTACCGTCTGGATCAACTGCATGGAGTCGATGTCAAAAACGTTTTGCCCCTGGGCAGAGTCTCCAAACTGCTGGTGATCCCCTGAAAGGCACAAAATATTATTAATGTCAAAAGATGCAGCTCCCAGGATATCGCTTTGAAGCGCGATGCGGTTACGATCCCTCACCACCATCTGCAGGATCGGCTCCACGCCCATGAGTTTGAGGTGGATGCAGGAGGCCAGACTGGACAGCCGGATGACACTGGTCTGGTTGTCCGTGATGTTGATGGCATCCACATGATCCTTGATCATTTCAGCTTTTTTGGTGATCGCCTCCGGATCGCTTCCTCTCGGCGGGCCACATTCCGATGTAACCGCCAGATTTCCGGCGGCTAAAATTTTTTCAAGTTTGCTGGGTGTTTTTGTTTTCATTGCATTACATCCTCCCTGACCACTTTTCTGGGGCCACCAGCCCGCTCCGTGGACCAATCCTTTATGGGCGCGAGGATCTCATAGTCATCCAGTTTGTCCAGCTGTGTTAACCTGTCCACAATGAGCTGCCATCCACAGATGACATCCTTGTGGATTTCGCAATGGCCGTCGGTGGATCCGCCACAGGGCCCGTTGAAAAGCCGCTTGGCGCAGCGGGAAACCGGACAGATGCCGGCTGTTTTGGCCAACATGCAGTTGCCGCACCCCTGACACCTTTCAGACCACACGCCCCTCTCCTCGGTAACACCCATGAAACAGGTATCAACGCCGGGCAGGACGGGCATGGTCATGTATTTCTCCGCCATGAACTGAACCCCCACGCCGCATGCCAGCGATATGACCGCATCATACTGGTCGATCTGGTTTCGCAACTCCTCCAGGTATTCGTGGTCGCACTGACGTTCCAGGGTGATCTCATCGATTTTCACGTCTTTTCCCTGGTTCATGAAGTTCATGCGAAGGGCTGAGGCCAGTACCGCCACTTCCTTTTTGCCCCCGGCTTCACATACCGTGACGCATTCGTTGCACCCAACCATGAGTATCTTTTCGTACGCCTGGGCTTCCTCAATGATCTCCTCTATGGGCTTTTTTTTCGCCACAATCATAATGAAATTCCCTCCTGTGGGTTATAATTCGAAGTATCCAGGAACCAGAATTCAGGAGCCGGAAGAAAAGCAGGGCCGTTCCATATTCTGAGTCCTATGCCCAATCTCCGGTTTCACGCAGCCTGTTTCATGGCTGTTTTAACGGGGTTGGGACCCATTTCCTTTATTTTTTCGGTCATTTCGGTGATCACCTTGACAAACTGGGGCGCTTCACTGGAAGAAAGATTGAACATCTGTACCCGCTCTCCGCCAGTCTTGATGCTTTCAAGAATTCTCTGCGCTTCCTCCACCCGTTTGCGGGCGCGAATGTTGCCGCTGGTAAACTGACAGGCCCCTTCCATACAGCCTATCACGCAAACCCCGTCGGCCCCTTTTTCAAAGGAACGAAGGAGATGGATCAGGTCCACCTTTCCGGTGCAGGGCAGTTTGATGATCTTGACATTGCTGGGATATTGAAGCCTCATGGAACCTGCCAGGTCCGCGGCGGTATAGCCTCAAAACTGGCAGCAAAAGGCAATGATAATCGGTTCGAAATTGTCCATTACAGCACTCCCTCCAATAAAGCTTCCACTTTGCTCATGACTTGATTGTCTTCATACCAATCCAGCTGAATCACCTTGGCCGGGCATTCAGAGGCGCATACACCGCAGCCGCGACACAGGGCCGCATCTATTTCGCTGACGCCGTCCTCGTTTATTTTGGGTACGTCGTAGGGGCACGACCGCACACAGACGAGGCAGGCGGCGCATTTGTCCTGGTCCACCGTGGCGGTGACCACCGAAAGGGCGATCTCATCCTGTGCCAGGAATGTCACGGCCCTTGATGCCGCGGCCATGGCCTGGCTGATGGATTCGGTAATGAGTTTCGGGCTGTGGGCCGTGCCGCATACAAAAAATGCGTCACTGGCCATATCCACCGGGCGCAGCTTCACATGCGCTTCCATGAAGTAACCGAACTCGTTCCGGGCCACTTTGAGAATGGATGACAGTTCATCGGTTTCTTCGGCACGCATACCCGTACTGAGGGCCACGATATCGGCTGGGGCCTGAATCTCCCGCTGGAGCACGTGATCCTTAAAGCGAACCATCAGGCCATTTTCCGTGTTTTCAACCTGGGGTGGATGATCCTTGTCGAATCTGAAAAAGATAACCCCCAGTCGCCTGGCTTCACGGTAATACTCCTCCATACGTCCATAGGTGCGGATATCCCGGTAGAGAATAAAGACATCCGTTTCCGGGTTCAGCTTTTTAATCTGAATGGCGTTTTTGATGGCGCTCTGGCAGCAGATGCGGGAACAGTTCGGGTTCTCCTCGTTTCTGGACCCCACGCACTGAACCATGACCACCCGTTCCAGGTCGTCGGCGCCACTTTCGTAGAGCCGCCGGTCCAGTTCAAGATGGGTGATGACCCGGTCATCCTCTCCGTAGAGAAATTCGGTGGGTTTGTATTCCTGAGCGCCTGTGGCCAGGATGACAATCCCATGATCGATTTCCCGTTGATACATGCTCGGGCCCACCATGATTTCAGTGGTGAAATTCCCTTTGAAGCCCTTGAAATCAACGATGAGGGACTCCGTCAACACCTGAATGTTTGCGTTTTGTTCCACCAGGGCGATGACGTCTGACAGGTGGGCCTGAATATCATCCCCTTCGATGGTGTCCGTGAGTTCCCTCATAAGGCCGCCAAGTTGCGGGTTCTTCTCCACAAGCACCACCTCAAAACCCTGGTCCGCAATCCCCAGGGCAGCGGTCATGCCGGCGATTCCGCCGCCGATGACCAGTGCTCTTTTGTTGACGGTGATGGTTCTGGCGTTCAACGGTTCCAGAAGGGACGCTCTGGCCACGGCCATGCGAATCAAATCTTTGGCCTTGTTGGTTGCGGCCTCGGGGTCGTCCCGGTGGACCCAGGAATTATGGTTACGGATGTTGGCCATCTCAAAGAGATATTTGTTGAGGCCGCTTTCCTGCAGGCTGTCCTGAAAAAGCGCTTCGTGGGTTGTGGGCGAACAGGCGGCCACCACCACGCGGTTGAGGCTGTGTTCCCGGACCACTTCCTTGATTTTTTCCTGGGTGTCCTGCGAGCAGGTAAACAAATTCTGATCCGTTAAGACCACGTTGGGGAGCGAGGCGGCGTATTCGGCCACGCCGGGAACGTCCACAACACCCCCGATGTTGATGCCGCAGTTGCATACAAAAACGCCTACCCGGGGTTCGAGACCTGCCACGTCTATTTCATCGGGCAGGGTTTTGATGCGAACTTCAGTTCCCCGTGAATCGCTCAACAGCATGCCCGAGGCGCAAGCGGCGGCGCTGGATTCCACCACCGATTGTGGAATATCCTTGGGTCCTTGAAATGCGCCGCACACATAGACCCCTTCCGCGGAAGTATTGACCGGATGAAAGGTTTCAGTTTGGCAAAAATTGTCCTCATTGACATCCACACCGAGATTTTCGGCCAGTTGGACCACCTGGGGTGATATTTCCATGCCCACAGAAAGGACCACCATGTCAAACTCTTCTTCCAGGAATTCACCGGCTTCGGTGGCGTATTTCAGAATCAGGTTGTCATCGTCCAGTTTGGGATCGATGGTGTGTACCCGAGACCTTATGAACCGAACCCCGTGTTTATCTTTTGCGTTGTTATAATAAATTTCAAAATCTTTTCCATGGGTCCGCATGTCCATGTAAAAAACGGCACAATCCAGATCGCTTCCTCCGTGCTCCTTGGCGATGACCGCTTCCTTGATGGCGTACATGCAGCATACGGAAGAACAATAGGAGTGATCGCAGCGATTGATGTCCCGGGAGCCCACGCACTGGATCCAGGCGATTTTCTTGGGCTCCGCGTGATCAGAAACCCGGGTTAAGTGCCCCATGGTGGGCCCGGAAGCCGAGAGAATCCGCTCAAATTCCATGGATGTCATCACATTGGGATGATCCGTGTAATGATAGGTGTCAAATCCGGATGGATCAAAGGCTTGAAACCCGGGCGCAAGAATAATGGAGCCCGTGGTGAGTTCCAGGGTTTCGGCCTGTTCCCCATGGGTCATGAGGGTGACCGCTTCAGCTTTACAGGCGGTGATGCACTGGTAGCATTCGGAGCAGATACCGCATTTGACGCAACGTTCCACTTCGGAAAGGGTTTCCTGTTCACTGAATCCCAAAGCGATTTCTTTGAAATTTCCGTCACGTTCCTCAAGGGTCAGGGCCCGCATCTCCTCCCTGGCAATAAGGGGTTCCCCTGTGACATCGGGTTTTTCATAAGAATCGTCGTCTTTTTCTCTATCCGATTTCAGATCCAGATCGTTTAAGAAGCGGTGAATGCTTTCACAGGCTTCTTTTCCGCTGGCCACCGCTTCCACCACGGACTTGGGCCCGTAAAACACGTCGCCACCGGCAAAAACGCCCGGAATGGGTGTTTCAAGTGTAATGGGGTCCGCTTCAAGCCCGCCCCTCGGTGTCACGGCAATCCCGTCCTTCTCCGCAAAGGAGAGGTCCGCTGCCTGCCCGATGGCGACGATGACGGTATCGCCTTCCAGGAGGGTCAGGTCAGTTTCGTCATAACTGGGGTTAAAGACGCACTGATCATCAAAGACCGCCGTGCATTGCTTGAACTCCACGCCCGAAAACCGTCCCTCGTTCTGAAGGAACTTTTTGGGACCCAGGCTGTTGATGATGGTCACCCCTTCTTCCAATGCCTCTTCAATCTCGTAGTCCCAGGCCGGCATTTCTTCGCGTTTTTCTAGGCAGACCAGGGATACTTCCTTTGCGCCGAGACGTTTGGCGGTCAAAGCCACATCGATGGCCACATTCCCTCCGCCGATGACAACCACCCGGTCGCCCAGGTTAACATCTTTTCCAAGGGCTGAATCGCGAAGGAACTCAACACCTTCTATGACGCCCGGAGCGTCTTCGCCTTCCACGTTGAGCCTGCGGCTCAGGTGCAGGCCCGTGGCCATGAAAACCGCCTCAAACCCGTCAGCTCTCAAGCTTTCAAGCGTAATGTCCTCACCGAAGGAGACGCCTGTTTTGATGGTTACGCCCAACGCTTCGATGGTTTTCACTTCGGCTTCGATGATGTCGCGGGGAAGTCGGTAGGCGGGTATGCCCACCGCCATCATGCCACCCACAACGGGAAGCTTTTCAAACACCGTGACAGGGTATCCACGTAACGCTAAAAAATAAGCGGCTGCAAGTCCCGCCGGTCCCGATCCGATCACCGCCACATTGTTCTTCCGGGGTTCCATTTTTTCCGGTACGTAGGGCGTTTCATTTGAAAGGTCCACGTCGGCCAGAAATCTATGGAGATATTGGATGGCCAGTGGTCTATCCAGATCCGTTCGGGTACAAATCCCTTCACAGGGATGATGGCAGACCCTGCCGCAGATTCCGGGGAAAGGATGTGCATCTTTGAACAGCGCCAACGCTTCACTGTATTTTTTTTGCTTAATCAGAGCAATGTACCCCTGAACACTCACATGTGCGGGGCACGTTGCCTTACAGGGTGCGGTGTCCCTTTTTGCAATGGCAAAGGCGCTGGGAATGGCCTGTGCGTATTTCTTGAAAATGGCATGCTTCTGGCTCAACCCCTGATCATACTCATTGGGCAGATCCACGGGACAGACTTCAGCGCAATCTCCGCAGGCGGTACATTTGGCTGCATCGATAAAACGCGGCGCTTTTTGCACCGTGACGTTAAAGTTTCCTGGGGTTCCTTCTACTTTTTTCACCTCAGCGGAGGTGATAAGATCAATGTTGAGATGCCGGCCGACCTCGACCAGTTTAGGCGAAATAATTCACATGGCGCAGTCATTGGTGGGAAACGTTTTGTCCAGTTCGGACATGATCCCCCCAATGGCTGAAGATGCTTCAATGAGCTGAACATTGTAACCTGAATTGGCCAGGTCCAGGGCCGACTGCATGCCGGCGATACCGCCGCCGACAACCATTACCGATCCTGACTTCTGTTGAGACTGGGTATTGGACATGATTTAGGTTTCCTTTCCGATATTTAAATCTGTGCCTTATCCAGGATTAAGGGAAGCTTGCTCTCCCAACCGACCGTGGAAATCAAAACGCCGGCCATTCCCATTGCTTTTATCTGTTTCACGGTTTCAGCCGCGATCCGGATGCATTCCTGAACTTTGTCCGGTGCTTTCTGGATGCCCCGGATCGTATCCTGTGGGATGGAAATTCCCCTCACGTTACGATCAATATAACGGGCCATACCGGCGGATTTCAGCAGCAGAACGGTCGGCAGTACGGCAATTTTAGACGTATCCACCCGTTTTAGGAACTGCTCAAAACGCCTCAGGTCAAAAACCGGATTGGTGATGACGTAATCCACGCCGCTCGCCATCATTTTTTCAAGGTGTTCCATTTCAATGTCCAGCAGGTTCCCTGTGGCGCCGGCGTCAATGGCGGACCCGATGGAAAAGTTCGGGGTGCCTCTCAGCTCCACGCCGGCCATGTCTTTTCCCTGCTGCAGGGCTTTAAGGGTTTCAATCAATTCCACCAGGTTCAGGTCGTTGACGACCCTCGCATGGGGGTGGTCCCCGAACCGGGTCTCCACACCACTGACCGCCATGATGTTTCCGACCCCCAGGGCTGCCGCGGATAGAACATCCGCCTGAAGGGCAAGGCGATTGCGATCCCGGCAGCAGACCTGAAGCACCGATTCAATCCCCTCCCTTTCCAGGCATGCGCAGCCTCCCAGTGAACTGGCCTTCAGCACTGCATTGGCCATTTCTGGTACCACCAGAGCGTCCAACCGACCCCTGACAAGGTTGGCATCCTTGACAAAAGAATCAAAATCAGCGCCCTTGGGCGGCTCAAATTCTCCCAGAACAATAAATTTTCCAGCAACAATTTTTTCCTTTAACGGCATGGTCCGGACCTCCAAGTTAATGAGATAACCCGTTAACAGCGTTGGCGATGGCCATTACGAGATCTTCGATTCCAAAGGCTTTGATATGGTAATAGAAAATCTGGTGTTTACGAATTTCGCTTTCCAATTCAGGTGTATTTTTTTCGGCGCAAACAATGATGGGCAGATTCTTTTCCATCCCTTTGATCACGGAAATAAACCCGCAGTCCTCTGCCAGCAAGGCCGCATCCAGCACCAGGGAATCGATTCGGTTTTCCTGAAGGGTCAGCAGTACATCCTTCAGATTATCGGCCTTCACCAGCTCGAATCCTCGCTCCTCCGCAAATATTTCCAGATCCCTGGGGGTGTTCCCAGCCTGTTCCGCAATGAGGATCGTTTTGTTTGCGTCCATATCCCTGCGTTGGTTGTGTTCCCGTTGGATGCGGCTTAAAAAATCCCATATGAGGATCCACGAAAGGGATTCCGCGTTTGAATCTCCCTAGC
>Ga0233431_1003261_pt1 | contig 20016 bp, 14 predicted proteins | sample SI_118_April2016_FD_179867 | JGI IMG/M metagenome (GOLD analysis project Ga0233431, IMG submission 179867) | Seawater microbial communities from Saanich Inlet, British Columbia, Canada - SI_118_April2016_200_MG | ecosystem: Environmental > Aquatic > Marine > Inlet | place: Canada: British... | reverse complement strand
AATATTAAAGTTCTGCCGCTCGGAAGATTGACAGGACATTCGAAATTCTCAACTGAATCACCTGCTTCAATAATCTTCTGTATATAACCCCTCAATCTCATATGATCTTCTTCAGAATAATAGTTACCTACTTCACCATCGCTTGGCGGACCTATTTCTGGATCTCGTTCATATAATTCAAATACTTGATCTGACCATATAATTTCACCTGTAACAAGATCATATTCATAATTTCCAATCTTCCCAATCTTTTCTGATCTGTTAAGTCTGTTTTCACTTTTCATCAATTCTACTTCTGTCTTTCTCCTCTCTGCATCCACCTTCGTCACATACGACGCCATCTCAAGTGTCACTTTCAGATCCCTTTCCTGAATCGGCTTTAGCACATATCCAAACGGCATTGTAATTTTGGCCCTTTCAATTCTCTCTTCATCCAGGTAGGCAGTTGAGAAAATGACTGGAATATCAAATCTATTTCGAATCTCTGCAGCAGCATCAATCCCATCCATCTCACCTTTGATTCGAATATCCATCAGGATAAGATCAGGTTTCTCTTCTTCCGCCTTTTTAATTGCTTTTTCACCAGTATCGACAATTGAAGTTACTTCGTATCCTAAGTCTTGCAGTTGGCTTTCTATTTCCATTGCGATAATGGCTTCGTCCTCAACAATGAGTATTTTGGCTTTATCCATGATTAGGTTTCGATGTTGAATTTGATGGTGAATTTAGTTCCGTTTTTGCTTTCCATGACCAACCCGCAGTCGGATCGTGCTGTTCATTTATTATGCGATCATTTGAACGACACCGAGACAATTTATCCTGGGACAGATTTCAAGTTAAACTTCGAATTGGTATCAAATTGAAATCGCGCAACTCAGGAACTCTGAAGTTACTAAATTGGGTCAGCTGGAAAGAAATCGCAGTGATAACAAAAAATAGAACAGGTATGAAGAGTAAAGTAAGACTAGATCGCTTCTTTGAACTGTGTTTATCGAATTTCAAAGTTTTCATTTCTAATTCCTGGGAATATGGAAAATTGACATCATCTCTGTAATGCAAAATACTTTAAACATTGATATAATTTTCTTAGTATCTGTGATTCATAGCTTCTATTATACAGGAAAAATATGATTAGTTTTTTGAATCAATTATTGAAGTCACTTCATATCCCAAGCCATGTAGTTCGATTTCAATCTTCTTAGTGATATTGGCTTCATCTGCTACGAATTGCTATGCCAATTGTTGATATAACTACACTATTCCTTTTTTCTTCATTCTCTCATATTGTTTCGGATAAAGCTTTTCCACACAATCAGGACAAACTCCATGACTGAATTGGGCTTCCGAGTATTTTTCAATATAGGATTCAATTTGATTCCAGTAACCCTTATCATCACGGATTTTTTTGCAGTTTGCACATATGGGTACTAATCCACTGAGTTTTTTAATTTCTGCCAAGGCTTTCTGCAATTCGGCAATCAACCGCCCTTTTTCAGATTCAGCATGTTTACGTTCAGTTATGTCGCGATCAATTCCTCGATGACCCATAAATGTACCATCGGAATCAAAAAAAGGAGCTCCACTGGTCTCAAGCACTATTAAATTCCCATCTTTGTGTTGATTTATATTCTCTAAATCCTTAAAAGGTTTCTGATCCGCAATGACAGCCTGGAACAAATTCATAACCCGTCTCGCTTCATCTTCAGGCATTAAATCAAAAGGTGTCTTTCCTACAAGGGTCTCAGGTTTAAATCCCAACAACCCCTCTACTTTCGGGCTGACATAGGTGTATACACCATCTTTATCCGTCTCCCATATCCAATCACTCGAGGTTTCAACCAAAGCACGAAATCGTTCCTCGGCTTGCCTGCGTTTAGCATCCAATCTTGATGCATACAAAGCCATTTTTAGTGTTACATGCAAATCTCTTTCTTGAACCGGCTTTATTAAGTAACCATAAGGATGTGTCAGTTTGGCTCTAATCAAATATTTTTCTTCTGCATGTGCAGTTGCAAATATAATTGGAATTCTTAAACTTGAATTGATGATTTCAGCGGCTTCAATTCCATCCATCTCCCCTTTTAAGTGAATGTCCATTAAAATGATATCTGGTCGGTCAACTTCGGCTTGTAAAATTGCATTTTCACCAGAATTGACAATTGAAGAAACAGAATAGTCTAAATCTTCTAATTTCTCCTTTAGATTTAAAGCGATAAGTGATTCATCCTCAACTATCATAATGCTAATAATTTCCATGTCTCCTGCTTTTATGAATGATCTATTTTAAATTTGATTTTGGATTTCACTCCTTTTTCTCCATCTATCTGGATAGTGCCATCAAGCTGATCTTCAACCAATGCTGTTATAAGTGTAAACCCAAGGCTATCTGAATTGTTGCTATCTAAATAATTTGAGAATCCAACGCCATTATCAGATACGTCTAATTCGTATCCACAGTCGTTATCCTGCTTCAAATGAATCAAGATCTCGCCTGAGTTATTTTCAGGAAAAGCATATTTTATAGCGTTTGTTACCAGTTCATTTACTATTAAACCGAGTGGAGTTGCTGTTGTAACACCAAGGTTGATATCATCTGTCACTATTTTATATTTCACTCTGTTTTGGATACTACTATGACTTTGATAAATCGCCCTTACTAGCTTCGAAAAATACTTGTACATATCAATCAGTGATAAATTATCAGATTGATATAGAGTTTCGTGTATTAAAGACATGGCATGAACTCTGCTCTGACCGTCCTGCAAAGCTGTTTTAGCCGTCTTGTTCTTTAACCTTCGGATTTGAAGTTCAAGCAGGCTGGAGATGACAGACATATTGTTTTTGACCCGGTGATGGATTTCCTGAAGGAGGGTTTCTTTTTCTTTTAAAGATGCTTTAATTTTCGATTGTATTTTTTTTCGCTCACTAATATCCCGCCAAATAGACCGAGTGCGTACGATTTCCCCTTTAGAGTTTCGAACTGCAGATGCATTTATAGCAATATCAATAATTGATCCGTCTTTTCGGTTTAATTGAATTTCTAATTCCTCAATGTACCCGGTTTTTAAAAATTTTGGAAAAGCTTTGGTTTTCGCATACTCAGCGCTTTCAGGAGAAAACAGATCAAAGACGACACGTCCTAATAGGTCTTCTTTACTGAAACCCGATATACTGGCTAAAGTTTGATTACAGTCCATAATCAACCTGGATCTCGCATCAACAGTAACATACATATCAGGAGCATTATCATATAAATCTTGATATTTCTCTTCACTCTTTCGAAGATAATCTTCCGCTTGTTTACGCTTAGTGATATTACGCGAACTAACCGTTAAACCAATAATTTCATCGGCCCCGTTCAGCTTTCTGGGGACTACTGTTGATTCGTAATATATCGTTCCCCCATCCGGAATATCATACACGGTTTCGTATGATTTTCGTTCACCGGTTTGCATTACACTTTTTAAAATCGCTTTGACTTCATTTTGCTTTTCTTCACCTTTAACGTATTGAAGAAGAGGGCCACCAACTAGGTCTTTGACTGTCAATCCAGGAGCAGCAAAATTGGCAAATTGAATATTCAAATCAGTATCCAAAGTGAGAATATGATCAGGGGATGTTTCAGTAAGAGAACGCCAGCGAGCTTCGCTTTGACTTAAAGCTTGTTTTGACTCTTCCCTATCTCCAATTAGTCGATTGGTTAAACCAGCTAAACTTGTAAATTCAGTAAATATCATATTAGACGAGTCGATTTGTACATATTCTGTTGACGCCTTATTAAAAAATGCAAGAAATCTTTCAATCGCCTTATGTGTTCTTACTGAGATATATTTTGCGGCTAAATACGCTATGACAACTAATACCAAAAAAGCAAATCCGATTATAATGAATTGATCCCTGATCTCATTATATAAAGTTTCCCTTCTTAAATCGATGGTCTTATCAATGTCATCCATATAGACGCCAGCTCCAATCATCCATTCCCATTCAGGAATGCCTTTTGAAAAGGACAATTTTGGAGAAGGATCTGACGAATTGAGTTTTTTCCATGAATACCGGTAGAAGCCACCGCCAACATCACGAACAGCGTTTCTTTGCTCTTGGATGATTTTGACACCATTGGGGTCGGTTATGTCCCACACACTATTTGTGCCTTTTGTTATTATTCCATTGGTAAATAGTGGTTCCCCCTTATAAGTGCTTCCAAATAAATATCCATTCTCTCGAAAACGAATTTGTATAAGTCTTTTTAAGAGTTCATTTTGGATTTCATCTTTTACATCATCCAAATATTCCCCTGTACCGATAAACCAGTTAAAGGGCCCAAAATATTTAACAAACGCTATTTTTATGTGATGATTTCCTTTTGCATTGGGCTTCGTCCAAAGATATTGGTAAAACCCTTGTTTGGAATTCTTAGCGATATTGATCATATCCCTGATAACATATTTCCCTTGTGAATCTTGCATACCTAATAGATCCTTACCTTCCAACTCGGGGCGGTCAGCAAATAATTGTTCGATTCCATTAAAATCTGTGATGAAGTAATAGCCTCTTCCACTGTTGAAACGAACATTTCTAAGTGCTTCGATAATCATTCGCTTAAGCTCAGATTCACTTCTTGTTTTATGAAATTGATTGTAAAGATTCGTCGCGATTTCATGAGATTCGTATACTCTTTTTTTTATTGATTCTTTGAGAAGGATTTCTGTTTGTTTTATGCTGTATTCAGCGAGATCAACTGCTCTTAAAACTTCTGTTCTTATTAAATACTTTTTATTTTCTATGTATTTGCTTTTAAGTATACCTGACTCTTTTTTGAATTGATCATATTCTTGAACAACCCATATAATTCCAACGCTGGCTATAGAGACAGCTGAGAAAAAGAACATTCCGATAAACATTATCTTCGAAATACTTCTCATGTTTTTATATCTCGTTTTGATTTTAGTAAATTGTTTTTCAGGTTTATGATTTGTGTTTGTTTTAGTTGCTTTTTCCCAATATAAGCAGCCAGCTTGCCTCAATATTTCAGAGGTCAAGCTCACCTATCAAAATTAGCCACAAAGCTTCTTAAAACGCAAAATAACATGCCCAGATTCATAGCTAATTTCGTCGATTGACTAGTTTTGGAGTTCGATATGGTATTTACTTTGGGATCGTACAAAAATAACTTGGTATAAGCTATCCACAAAAGTCCCCAAAAGACCGGACACTTTGCCGACAGAATGCCAAGTAATTTTTGAGCCGACCCTAAGATCCATAAGTTCTAGATATGAATTTGAATACGCGAAAGTAGCTCGTTTTTAGATATAACTCCGCTGACGCGATCTATCAGTTCTTTCTTTTGAAAAAAAAGTATGCTTGGAGTTTCATGAATCCTGTAAGTGCGGGCGATATTCTTACTTCTTTCACAATCCACCTTATAAACAAAAATCTGGTTCATTATATCAGAGTGAAACTTTTGAAAAATGATATCGAATAAGTGGCAAATACTGTTATTATTCTTCACAAAAATAATCAGAATCAATTTCTCTTCGGAAAGGATTTTCAGATCAAAATTGGAGCCATCCAGATACGTGAATTTTGTTGTTAAGCTCATTATGATTTCAAAAATAAGTTGAAAGAATAGAGCAAAATTTCCAATTCGATTTAGAAACAGTTTAACCGATCCGAAAACGATTCGTTGTTTTTATAATTAATTCTTCAATTTGGATGCCAATAACCCAAACTTCAATATCCTGGGCTTTAACTAACAGAAGTTATGTTTGATTGTGGATTTATTTCGGAGAGATTGGAGGGGATTAAGATCTAAAAACATGCCGATAATGGGTAAAATGACTAAATATCGGCAGTATTACGCTCGATTTTTATACCAAATCGCTTCATCTTTGATTGAAGCGTTGTCCGGTGAAGCCCAAGGATTTTTGCTGCACCATGTTCTCCTCCAACTTTACCACTGGTTGATTTCAAGACTTTCATTATATGTTCTCTCTGCAAATCATCCAGGGTGGAAAGGGCGTTCTTCTCTATAACGTCAAGATCAGCTGTTGTCCAATTCTTTAGTTGGAGTTTATCATCTGGACTGACAACAACCGCACGTTCAATGACATTCTCTAGCTCCCGGATGTTACCGGGCCAATGATAATTTTTCAGCTCATTAATAGTTGATTTTGGTAATTTAACGATTGTTTTTCCGGTTTTTGTGTTAAATTTATCGACAAAATGGCGTGTCAGCATTGGAATATCTCCCTGTCGTTCTCTTAGAGGAGGGGCTTCAATTGGAAAAACGTTTAGACGGAAGAACAAGTCCTGGCGGAACTTTCCTTCAGCATGTAGTTCTTGAAGATTTTTGTTGGTGGCGGCTATGATACGAACATCTACCTGCAAAGTATCTGAGCTGCCTAACCGCTCGAATTCCCCATCTTGTAGTACCCGTAGAAGCTTTGATTGTAAATCCATGGGAAGGTCGCCAATTTCATCCAGAAAAATGGTGCCATTGTTGGCCAATTCAAATCGGCCAATTTTATGGTCCAGGGCACCAGTAAAAGCGCCTTTTACATGTCCGAATAATTCGTTTTCTATCAGGTCAGATGGTAAGGCCGCGCAGTTTACTTTAACTAAGGAACGATTTTTACGATCACTCAAATTGTGTACAGCTCTCGCCAGAAGTTCCTTACCGGTACCGGTTTCCCCACTAATAAGAACGGTCGTATCGGTGGTCGCAACTTGTTCAATCTGACGCAGGACGTTCTTTATTTTTTTACTCTTTCCTATGATTTCATTGAAATTATAGGTGAGTTTAATTTCTTGCTGAAGATAAATGTTTTCTGCTTTTGTACGTTTTTTTTCAGCAACTTCATTTTCTAATTCAACCAATGTTTTAGAAAGCGCTTTATTGCTTTCTAGCAACTCACTCCTCTGACAATTGGCAATACTAGCCAACTGACCCATGGCTTGGCGGTAGGCAAGAATTGTCACACAATTAAACAGATAAAAGAACCCAATACAAAAAATATAAATAAACCAGTGTTTAGAATTGGATAGAATAAGATTCGCATTCGAAGGCATACTTATTTGACCGGAGGTGAAACCAAAAGCGATTGTAGCGAGAACCAACAATGATAATACGGCAAATAGGGAAATCGTTTTCTTTGAATATAAAATTGACACAATTAATACTGCCATCGGCAATAAAAAAATACTGGCCGCCAAAATTCCAAGGGTATAAAACCCCACAATGCCTAGTATCATATTGATAGTAGTTAGAAATATAGCCTTCAAACGCATAGAGATTTTTTTACGGTAGAGCGTAACGACATTAACAATGACAACCAATAAAACCTGAACAAAATCACGACCAGTCCAGCCAATCTCCAGAGTTCTGATCAATGTGATGATCAACCCACAGCTGGCTGAAATAGCCCACGTAACAATCATGTAGTTGATCAATCTGTCGCGTAACAGATCTTCATTGATTGTATTCTGATCAATGACGTATTCCGCCAAATCACTCATTAGTCAATTCTCCAAGCCAGTGATTCTCTTTATTGGTAAAGTTGTTTGTTAATTGAAAGTCTAACTTAGACCGTGGATTTATTCCAGGGATTTAGGTCAAAAATCTTCAGCTCAAATCCCAGCCCTGTTTAGCCCATTTTATAGTTATTTAACGCGAACTTCCGTTAACTTCCGGGACATACGTATCTTCAGACAAAATTCTTAATAAACATTGAAAAAGCATGATTTTAATGGACTTACAACGATTGATGAGATTGATATGGAAGGTATAGGGGGTAAAATGGTGGAGGTGATGAAAAGTCAATAAAACCGAGGCTTAGAGGGGAGAGTTGTCACTCGATTGACGAAAAGGTTTTTAAAACACTTAGGAATATATGTTTAGGCTATTGAATCAAAGTAATAAATTCTATAAGTTTGATAATACGCTGTAAATTACACCATAATGCATATTGTAATGAAGAACAGATTGGTGGAGGTGGAATAGATCCAATAACGATGGGACCTGGCGGGGAGGGGTGGTACTAGGTTGGACTAGAAGATTTTTTTAATGGCAAATTAGTTTTAATGCCAATATAAATCAGATATTTAAGAAAAACAGATGAGATATTCAGAAGTAGCTGAGACCTAAGGCGGGCAGATCCAGGCTCAGCTTTTTCACGCAGGCGGCGGTCTGTACTATCAAGCACCATACCTTCAGCCACAATATCATGATCGAATGTTTCGGAACCAATTTCCAGCCGTTTTTCTCCCGCTAATGTCGTCTACGGGTGGTGTCGATGCCAAAAGCGGGCAGATCCAGGTCCCACCATTTTTCGAGCTGTTTCGGGTCCTTGGTTGGGCCATATCCAAATATTTTATCCATCCAAACCATCAAGCTGGCAGCCCATGGGAGTTTGGCGCTCAGCGGTTTGGCGATGCGATGAATAATCGAGATATCCTGCTTCGTCCAGGGGCAGGCAGCCATGCAGAGCGAGCACGAGCTGTGGTTCTTGATCTGGTATGCCATACAGGCCTTGCTTTTTTCGAAATACACTTTCTTCCCGGGTGTATTCCATTCTCCCTCCACCTCCCATGAAGGTTCATCCTGTTTACTGACCACACCGACCGGACATACCTCTGCGCAGCGTTTGCATTTTCTGCAGAAGGTCTGCAATCCGAAATCAATGGGCTTGTCGATGGCCAGCGGCAGATCGGTGACGATCCCATACAGATTGATACCCGCTCCGAAAATGGGCGATATGACACGATTCACACGGCTCAGTTCTCCCAATCCGGATAAAACTGCGAATGCTGGCCAGGGGGCATGGAGTACCTCATAGTTGTATCCCAGCCCCTTAATGAAATTGCGCAGTCCAAATGTAGCCATCTGCTCCCGGACTGTGTGCACCCGGTTGGCCATGAAACCAACTCCGGTATCCGCCCGCTTCGTTCCTTCCGGCAGCCAGGGGGTCAGTATCATGATCACATATTTCATTTCCGGGGATAAGGGTTTTATACTCTTTCCTCTTTCGCCATCGGGGTACATATACCTTGGATCAACGGTGGTGAAACCGATCTGGCCAGCCCCCAGCACCCTTGCCGCTTTTTCGATCATATTCGACGCTTCCTCCGGCGTTCCCTGCCATGGCTCGACGCCGGCCTTTTCGGTCATGTTTTCAAAAGAGGTTCTTGCCGTCAGCTCCTCCAGTGGAATATAGGAGTCGTAGTAGAGGCTGTATGCCGCGTAGGCCAGTGCCATGTCCTTTTGGGTACTGCCCGGGATTCCCTCCCGTATCATTTTCCGGACCAGGTTCTCCCGGTGCTCATGGGTCTTGAGCAGGGTGTCCAAGCCTAGATGGCGTTTTGCACCGATATCGGGAAACCGTTTGATGAACTCCTTATAGTCCTTGCGATGCAGGAAACGCTGGACCAGTGCGGTTGATTTAAACAGGGATGGTTGCGTGCCATTCTCCGGATCAACTTCGATGGTCGGTTTGTCAACAGACTTGACCCACCAGGGAAACCGTTTTTTTTGATCGCGAAATATGATGTCCGATTGATGATTTTCCTCTGAAACCTTGTTTTTCATGGTAATTTTAACGGGTTATGCAAATTGAACGATTGGACCGTTGGCGCAAGTGCAACAGGCTGTTTCAGGGGAATGGGCTCAAACCACCAGGTAAAATGCGGCGGCCAGGGAAACGGCACCCAGTCCGCCGAACATCCCAAACCCGACCCAGGCGGCCCGCTCTTCATGTTCCTGCAGTGATCCAACCAGGACATCAAATCCAAAGGCAACCAGTATACTGCCGGCTGCGAACAGTAACCAGCAATACCATTGGACCGGTGCTTCCCTGACAAACAGCCATGAACCACCGATACCAACTAAAATCCCAAGAATAAAATTTCTCATACAACTCTCTCAGATCGAATATGTCATGCGTCTATAATATTAAGTGTATGTACCTGTTGTAAGTCCCCATTCCCTTCAGAGACGGGGGGCTGAAACACCTAAAACGGATCCTTATAATGATGCTTATCCAGGCCGTATTCGTGAAGATCCCAGTTCCACCATTTTTCAGCCATGGCATCCAGCTTTTTCTTAGGACCGTAACCGAACAGATCGTCCTGCATCACCATGATTTTGGCAAAAGAGGGTAACTTGGCTCCAGCGGCCTTGGCAACACGGTGGAGACTGGCATGCGCCTGTTTGGTCCAGGGACAGGCTGCGAGGCAAAGCGAACAAATCGTGCTCCTGGACGTAAAATACTGATAACACCTCCTCGACCACTTGAAGATGGTGAAAGGATTCGTGTCTTTTGCCGGAAATGAGCAATACGCTGCCCAGTTGCGCTCGCAGCAATCTGGCTATTGTCTCATTTCCCTGCAAACGGGCGCGACGCCAGTGTGAGTCCAATACGCCGAGGCCATACCTAAACAGGCTACTTCAATCAGACACAAATATAAAAAATCAAGCCTCTTTTGTACGTCAGAACACCCGTAGGCCCCAAGCATTTACCCATCCAGATGACGAGACCTGCTAAGTAGAAGGAAAAGCATTACCTACTGCTGCTTAGGAATTGGAATTCCTATATTCCCCATGGCCTGGTCAACACCTTTATGTATCATTTCTTGGGAGTTCCCACGGGATACGGATTCTCCGGCAGTGCTTTAAAGGATGCATGATAGTTGGCGAATTTATCCCTGTAGGTATGCATCACCCGGATAATCTCCTCAACCACATCATCAGGCATCGAATCCAGACAGTTTAAGGTGTTGAATGCACTGGTCGCCCAGGCATCTTCACTAAATATCCTGTATGCCCCCTTTTTTATTTTAATAGGATGTACGATCATATCCTTTGAAAAATCGTACCCATTAATAATCGCATCTCGTTCCAACGGGATGACATAGAGTTTACGGCCGGAATCGATAATCTGTTGCGCTGCAGGCTGAGGAAACAACAGGTCCGTATAAAAACTACCATCACTGGCGACCGCCATCCTAGCCCCGAAATTAAGCTGAACGGCATCCAGTTTGCCATTGAGTATAGCGTCCTTATTGCCCATGTCATCTAGAAAATTCCACTTTACGTCTCCGTAGATATTAAGCCCTCTGCCAAAATAGGGGCGATCCCTCAGGATACTTCTGAATATTGTCGATTTTATTCCGGTACCGATATTTCTCCCGGCAAATTGTCTGGTACTGGTCAAATCCTTATCGAACGTTCCATAAACCGTCACACTGGTAGATACGTTGGCGATAGTGCTCCATTGCGGCAGTTTCAGCTTGGTCAAGGGCTTACGACCTTCCACAATAAAGGCCGTAACCGCACTACTCCCCATTCCCATAATCTGATTTACTTTTCCTTCTTCCATTTTTTTCAGGTTTTTCTTAATATAGCCGAAGCCATACATCGCCCCGGGGGTTTCCTGGTTTTTGATCTTTACCCATGAATGTTTGGCAAAGATTATCTCTAATGCTGTCCCCAGGGTATAGCCGGCCGAACCCATCGGAGTGGCTAAGAATGTTACCTCATATGGTCTTTTGCTCTTTGCTGCCCACACATTGCTGGTTTGCATAAACAACACGACAGTAGCAATGCAAGTAAAAACTGCCAATCTTTTGAGTGATTTAGTCATCTTTTCTCCTTTGCGCTGTTAAAAACCGTTTAGATATCTCTACTCCGGGGTTTCATGCCCACCAATTTTCAAGTGCATTCTTCCGTTTCATACAGTTGTTTTTATATAAGCATTATCATATCCCTCCTCCTTTTTGATCCATTGGTGAAACATCGTCCCGCCAAAAAGCGCCAAGGCGATTAGAAAAAACTCAAAACGGTGATAACAGCCAGCAATCACAAACAGAATAGAAGTACATCCGTATAGACCGGCATGATAATGTTTACATTTTTTAAAACTAAACCGTTGCAAGGCAAACATGCCTGAAACAAGACCCAGGATCAAAGCTGAAAACGCCAGAATTGCTGACATCACCGGTTGTGACTGCAATAATAGAACAGGATTGAAAACAAGAAAAAATGGTACCAGGAAAAACGGTACCATCAGTTTAATTCCTTCGATTCCGGCTTTGATATAGTTTGTTGCCGCCAGTTGTGCACCGACCATGGATGCGCCGGCCACTGGCGGTGTTATCGCCGACAGCACCGCATAGTAAAAAACAAAAAAGTGGGCTGTTTCCAAAGGAACCCCCATCTCGGTTAAACTGGGTGCTGCAACCATTGCAACAACCAGGTACGCCACGACCGGGGGCATGGCACAACTCAGAAAAATCGACAGAACCATAACCAGAATGAGTGAAATGATGACACTGCCACTGGAGATGGTTGACACGAATAACGTTAGTTTGGCACTTGCACCGGTAAGGGATATAACCTTTGTAAAGATACCGATACTGGCCATGGCCAGTCCCAGGTTTGTCGCCATCGCCACCCCATCCCTCAATGCCTTGAAAAGTTCTTTTAGAGATGGGCGGGTTTCCCGCTGCAGAATCGCTACAAACAACAGAACGATCGTTGACAACAATGAAACATAGCCGGCCGAAAGATGGTTTAAAAGCAGAATGGTAAAAACAGCCATGGGGATAATAAATACCGGCGCGTTTTTTACGATCACCCTGCGATCGATTTTCGTGATCTGCCTGGGGATATTTTCTCGATGAGCAATCAGAAGCACACTGAGCGAGGCAACAAAGTAGTATGCGACAGCAGGAAGAATTCCTTTCAGCATCAGATCCCCATAGGATACCCCTAAAAACCCGGCCATCAGAAAGATCGCGACTCCCATGACAGGTGGCGTCAAAGATCCACCGGTCGACGCAGCAGCCTCAATCGCTGCCGCTGTTTCAGGCCGATATCCTGATTTCTTCATCATCGGGATCGTGTATGCACCAGTGATGGCAACATTGGCGACTGGAGCCGCATTCACCATGCCCACAAAAGAACTGGAGAAAACAGCTGTTTGACCGGAACCGCCGCGCACATACCTTCCAATGGCATTACCGATTTCGATAAAGAAGTTATTGACCCCGGTGATTGAAAACAGGGACCCAAAAAGGATCATCATAAATACGGTATTGACTGAAACGTTCAGCATCATCCCGTAAATGCCTTGAAATCCGACACTAATGTTTGAAATAATATAACCAAACTCAAAGGGTGGATGACCTAAAACACCCGGGATATGGTGGCCCCATAAAGCGTATATAAGACCAATCGCCACCAGGCCCGGAAAAACGATTCCCCATTGCTTCCAAACGATAAACAGCACAAAGCTAACCATGATGATCCCAACAATGATATCAAAGAATTCTGGAAAACCCGCAAACATCGTCAACCGATCGATATGAATCGCCATATATGCAACCAGCCCGATGCTGATAGGGATGCAGATGATATATATCAGTTTTGAAATCATCCGCTTTGACTTCAGAGCAATGACCAAAAACATGATACTGAGACAAAAGCCAAGGTGCGTATTCTGATTCTTTAAGGGGCCAAACAGCGGACTCCATACAATCGCTGTTTGAAATATTATCATTAGAAAAGCTGCGCCGTAGAGGGCATACTCAACAAATCTATCAAATGAACTTTTGACTTCACCCTGCTCTTTCATGTTTACCTCACCCCCGGTTAATAAATATTGGTGTGATGGATATGTCAACACCCTGCTGCAATTACGTTCTCAATATCTCCGGCATGAATCAATTTGAAAAATTGAAAATAACCGAAAATTCTCAATAATCATTCAATTATCAAGTAAACATAAACTAAAGATGATTGCGTGGATTGTCATTAATAACCTTGTAAAACTTTAAATTAGCAAATAAATAAAGACGTTATCTGTTTTTTAGCTATGGAGTTAATAAATTAAATTGTACTCTATTAGAGAGATATCGCAGAAAAATGAATTTCAATTCAATCCATATCTTCATTTTCATCCTGTACATCCAGAAGAATCTCAACAACAGAATGTCCTGTAGATCCAATATTATTGATCATTAATAGATATCTATTAGCATCCAGATCGATAAATCAATTCAGCGGAGACGTTCTCGCTAAATTGAATACAACTAAATTTGACTAAAAATAAAGAAAAAACTAAAATCCAATAACAAAAACAGATAAAAACCTTCCACCTCAGCTAGGGGCGTTTGATCGTATGAACAGGCGAGATAAATCAAAGGCAACGAAAAGGCAAATATTACGAGCCGCAGAGAAGATTTTGGCCCAAAAAGGTCTGGATGCAACCATAACTGAAATCGCAAGCGCAGCCGGCGTGCACGATTCAATTATCTACTACTATTTCAAGAACAAAGAAGACCTGATGTTTTCGGTGGTAGGTGAAAGCAGCAGTGAAGCCATGGCTCGTCTGGAGAAGGAGCTGAAGGGAATTCGTGATCCCCTGAGTCGCTTGAGCAAATTTATCTGGTTCCACTTAAATCGCATCGACAATGAACCAGATTTTTCCCAGATTACGGTTTTTCAGTGTCGATCCCGTTATTCATATTACGATCATGATGCATTTCAGCTGCACTTGCGGCAGCAGCTCGGAATACTCAGAAGAATTATCAGGGAGGGGATAAACCGGGGCGATTTTGACGAAACACTCAATGTACCGGTTGTTCTGAATATGATCGCCGGCATAGGAGATATCGGAAATCTGAAACTAAGACTTGGACAAAGCACCGGTTTGTTGGAAGATGATTTCGATCACATGATGGACCTGGTTGAACCGGTTGTGCTATCGCCAACCAACCATTCCCGTAAAGCGACCAGTAAGGCCAGCCGGATCTTGCAGGCTGCAGAGAAGGTATTTGGAGAAAAGGGATATGACCGGTCCACCATTCAGGACGTCGTTAATGAAGCCAAGGTGGCCGAAGGATCCGCATACTGGTATTTCAAAAGCAAGGATGAGCTGCTCTATTCATCTTTTATTGAGGGATTTCGTCGATCTGCCGATGATTTCAGCGAGTTTGCTTCCGAAAACCCTGACGGTCCTAAATCAGCTGATTCGGTTTTGCAGAGACTGGAACGATTTCTCAAAAATCTTTTTATGATCGCGGTGAAGCATCCAGCCTTCAGTAAAAACTTTGTCTTGAATGGCATCTATAATCGTGGGTTTTATGATTCTCGGGCCTACGCATCGTTTAAGGAATTTGTCGATCAGATACACCATTTAGTGGAATTGGGAATAAGGGAAGGAGTCTTCAGGAAAGAGGTAAATCTCCGTTTGTTCGAGAACATGACTATCGGCACCTTCTACCAATCGGTCAGTCGCTGGCATATTGTCGACCATGTATCCTGGCATTCCATCCTTTATGACATTGAGGACATTGTTGCGTATCTTCTCAGAGCTATCAAAACAACTTAGAGACACCGTGGTTAATCCAATACTTTGAATCTATCAAGTTGCCATAAAAAAAATTTGGGTCCCCAGTTTTTTGAATATTGACAGCTCTTCCTGTCGCTAAGCAGATGCCGGGAAGAGCCTGGAGTACACGAGCTGTCCTATAATGAGCTTTATAGCTAAAGGTAATGACCCGCACCTCTATTGCTTTTTCCTGTATTACTCTCACTGAGCAGCAGGAAAGTAAGGCAGAAAGGATGGCAGAAATCCGGTTGACTGCTCTTTTCTTTCACCTGGAAGAGGTACGACAGCGACAGGTACCTTTGATCTTTGCATGACTCTTTTGGAGAGGGTTGTCGTAAAGGTGAACCGAGGTTTCTCGTGTGCTCCCATGACAATGAGGTCGCAGTTCGAGTTGATTGATTGTTTTAAAACCTGTTCTTCGGTATTGCCGAACACGACTTTATTTTCAATTGTTAATTCGAGTTGCTCAGGATACAGCCCACCCTCTGTGCCGATCTGCTGACAAATAAAGGCCTGGCGATTTCTACGCGCCATCTCTTCGAGTGACTTTTGGGTTTCCTGGTGAACTACTTTCTGCTTGTCCTCTTCGGTCAGGTAATACCCTGCGAAATTCATGGATGGTTGTTGCGAAAAATGATCTACCACGTGTAAACAGACGATTTCGGCGTTAAACTGCTTTGCGAGAAAGAGTACATATTGGTACACCTTTGGCGCGGATTTTGTTAAGTCTGTTGCGTAAAGAATCCTTTTGATCTGGTTTTTGTTGGTCAACATGTCTTGAGACATTTGCTTGCTATTGTTCTGGCTCATGAGATTTCTCCTTGCTTTAAATGGGTTGGTAAATGCGTTCAGTTATTTCTATGTTAGCAAAGGGCGTGCCATAATAAAAAAGCAAGTATATACAGTGTGTTGCAGGTTAGGCAGTTGGCAGAGGGGAGTAGGGTTATGCAGTTAAAATGCGCTATTGCATAACACTACAGTTTTCTGGAGAGGGTTGATTGATGGACCCCTAAAATTTTTGCAGCTTCGACCTGACTCCCACTCTCCTCTATTGTTTTTTCGATAACATCTTTTTCGAACTGGGCAACCCGCTGGTTGAGCGTACCCTCATAGTGCGGCAACTGGTTTGGAGTGTCTTCTGTTTTCGGGGTGGTCCACTTGTCGACGTGTTCCCCGGTGATTTCACCTCCTCCGGTTACAATGAGTAACCGCTGAATAAGGTGGGATAGTTCCCGCACATTGCCTTTGAAAGGGAGTTGTTCAATTTTGTCCAGGGCCTTGGAAGAAAGAGAAGCCTTAATCCCAAATCGGGTTGAGTACTGTTCGAGAAAAAAAAGGGCCAGGGATGGTATTTCTTCTGTACGCTTTCGCAGGGGCGGGAGTTCTATCGGGATACCGTTGAGGCGGAAATAGAGATCGTCTCGAAATAGTTTATTGGCTATCATGGATGCCAGATTTCTGTTTGTAGCGGCAATAACAATACAGTCGACATGAATCGGATGTGTCTCACCCACAGGGTAAATCTGGCTTGTCTCGAGAAACTGGAGGAGTTTGACCTGGAGAATGTATGGAAGTTCACTGATTTCATCAAGGAATAACGTCCCTCCATCTGCAGCTCGTATGCGGCCTTTTTTCCCGCCGGCTGTGGCACCGGTAAAGGCTCCCCCTGTATGTCCAAAAAGCTCTGATTCGACAAGCTGGTCCGGGATAGCCCCGCAGTTTATGGCAATAAATGGTCCTTCTCTTCTCAGGGACCTATCATGAATAAAGCGGGCAAACATTGTTTTCCCAACCCCTGATTCTCCGGTAAGAAGTACAGGCACAGGGAATTTTGCAACCTGCAGGGCGAGGTTGAGCTGCTCTTTCATAATACGACTTTTTACAACGATCCCATTTAATGTGTACTGCTGAGTTTCCGCGACGTTGTGTTCGGCTTTAGCGTCAGCGTTAATGACCAGTTCAACGGACTTGTTGGAGTCGTTTTCAAGAAGAACTGACTGCAGCGACATGTCCCTGTCATTAAAGAGTACATAGATGAGCTTACCTGCATCATCAAAAATCGGTGTCCCTGTTGCGAGGATTGAGCTGCCGCTTCGTGTGGTCTGTATGACAGAGAGGGTTTTTTTCTTTTGTATGATACGCTGGAAGAGGTTGGGTGACCATGCTCCCTGCCTGGAAAGTTCCAATACATTGGCCCCAAGCACTTTAGAGGCTGGGATTTGAAAAAGTTTACTGAACCTCTTGTTTATCGCAATAACAAGGCCTGTGGAATCAGTGAGTAATATTCCATCAGTGCTGTAGTTTAATATGAGCTTTGCGAAATCGGCGATATCGATATCATGTAATATATTCTTTTGTGGCATCTGGAATCAGTGTGGTATGTGGGTTGGTTGAATTGTTTCACGTAGCGTGCTCGGACTTTTTCATTTTGTCAAACAGTTGAACCATTTGCAAAAGGTCCGATAAGTCGAACTTATTGAAATAATGTATAAAACGGTATACTCCGGGGTGTTGCTTAAAACCGGTTCATGTAATGTTTGACCCCTATTTGTTTTATGATAATAATCTTATCGGGAAAACCACATGAGTGTTGGCAGCTTTAAATTCCATGGCAGAATATATCTCCACGAACCGCTTCTCGAATTTCTCATCGTACATATCCTCACATGTCTGGTAACAACGATTAAAGATCTGCCACAGAGGTGATGCTTTTCGGTCCCTGGGTTGATATACACTGAGTACTGCCATGACCGGCCCTGAAATTTCGAGGAGGAAAAATCTGTTAAAAAGGAATATATATGTTCACCATTGTATCCAGAATTCACCTTCAAATGCAAGTTCAGAGCAAAAACCCGTGGGGTGAAAAAAGTAAATCCTTTCTAAACTCTCTGGTTACAAAGTTCCAGAGATAAAATTTTTAATAATCCTGTCCGTAATCGCAATTGTGCTTCCTTAACTGTCCTGCTAAGCTTCCAGAATACAAGGAATTTCCCCATTAATTTAGACGACTATAATATTTAAAGAGGTTGATGATGGAAGCATTTGAAGCATTAGCTCTGGTAAGTGGAAATGTTGATAAAGAATTACTTGTTAGGAATGAATATCTAGCAGCAGAAAACAAAATTCTGAAATCCAAACTCAAAAAACCAGTAAGCTTCAATGATAGTGAACGGATTCAATTGGCCAAGATTGGCAAACGAATAGGAATAAAAGCATTAAAGGAAATATCTTGTATCGTAAAACCAGAGACAATTCTAAAAAATGGTTCCGAAGACTAGTACCAAATAAATTCGATGGATCACCTTACAGAAAGACATTTGGCAGACCTCAAATCACCCCTGAGCTTGAAAAACTAATTATCCGTTTTGCTGAAGAGAACCCAAACTGGGGACAAGACAGGATTGCAGGAGCACTCTCGAATATTGGTTTCAATGTGAGCGACCGAACTGTGGGAAGAATTTTGAAACGCAATGGTATGCCCATGTATCTAAGAAGAGACTGATGGAAGCTGCAAATTCGATTGCCAGAATATTCGATGAGCTTGGACAGCAGCATGAATCGGTAAGACTAAGGAATAAAACTCATTAATTTACAATTCTTTAAGCCTGAAGAACTTTTAGACTGCGCGAATGTGTCAACCAATTTGAACAATAACCTATACAAATTATTCTATTTATGCCAATATCGGGTACAAACAGAATAAATAATAAAGGTTGTTATGAGTAATTTAGCCGGAATTGGCAAAACAGGACGAACCAGATTAAGTAAAGTTCTTGAACAAAACCCAGGCACAATTAGGGCTTCTGATGTGGCTAAGCTTTTGAATCTGCCTTTAAAAGAGGCAAGTAGGATTCTTTCTCGTTGGTGTGCCAATGGATGGCTGTATAGGGTGAAACGAGGTATCTATATTCCCATACCGATGGATTCTACCAGTAGCGAAATCCTGATTGAAGAACCTTTTGTGATCGCAGATTCAATATATCACCCAGGATATGTAGCCGGTTTCAGTGCTATAAAGCATTGGGATCTGTCTGAGCAAATAATTGAAACTGTTTATTATTTTACAACGAAACAAGTGAAAAAAAGAAATCCTGTTTACGGTTCAACGAGATTTCAAATAAAAACGATTGCGGAAAATAGACTATTTGGGACAAAGACGATTTGGTATGGGAGTAAGAAAGTTAAGGTCAGCGATCCGGCAAAAACCGTGGTGGATATTTTGAATGACCCGAAGTTGGTCGGTGGTATGTCCGTCGTAGACGATGTATTTAAAAACTATCTGGAAACTAAACACTGCAATTTTAAGGCATTAATTGATTATGCCGGACGTATGAACAATAAAACCATATTAAAAAGGTTAGGATTTTTGGTTGATGTAAAATTGGATGAGGTACCGACTGAGTTGTCGGAAATAGACAAACTCATATCATCGGGATATTCAAATTTTGATCCGATGGTGGAAGGCAAATACATCGTTGAGAAATGGAAACTGAAAGTACCCGCTTCCTGGAAAAAAGAATACCTTACAGAAAGACATTTGGCAGACCTCAAATCACCCCTGAGCTTGAAAAACTAATTATCCGTTTTGCTGAAGAGAACCCAAACTGGGGACAAGACAGGATTGCAG
>Ga0233431_1003258_pt1 | contig 20026 bp, 13 predicted proteins | sample SI_118_April2016_FD_179867 | JGI IMG/M metagenome (GOLD analysis project Ga0233431, IMG submission 179867) | Seawater microbial communities from Saanich Inlet, British Columbia, Canada - SI_118_April2016_200_MG | ecosystem: Environmental > Aquatic > Marine > Inlet | place: Canada: British... | reverse complement strand
GTATGATGATTTTACGCTTTACGTTGGATATGCAATTTGTTCTAAGTTCAAGTATGTAGAAAGAGAACTATGGAAATTATCCAAATTAGTATCTGGATGGGGACGAATTCATACTATATTTTATTTAACACCAACAGAGAATCCAGAGATAAAAAATTGGATTCTAAGGAAAGGATTTATTAGCGGAAACATGATTCCATATCATGCATTCTTATGTGCCAGTATTGGGAATTTAAAAACTGATTTGTGTAAAGAAAATATTGATTCAGAACTATTGCTTGTAGCTGGAGAGCTCATCGAAGCCCTAGTACTTGGAGGACCAATTGATATTAATGATTATGAAGATGGACCTGAAGTCTTCAGACTATATATAAATTTGATGTCGAATAGAGCCTTTAAGCTGCGACAAATAATTATTCTTGCTAAAATTTTTAGTTTTCTAACTGGGGGGGCAGTCAGTTCGTCTAATATGATTGAAGAGTGGTGGCCTGAAAAATTGAGGAATGAATTATTAGATAAAATAAAGCTTATTTTCAAAAATCCTAAATGGATTCAGATTGTTAAAGAAAAATCAGTTTCGACAGATGAAGATGATATATGGGAAGCAGAAGTAGTTTCAAACATTTTGGGATTGAGTAAATAACTATATATTTTGAAATACTTTAATATCTTTCAATTTTAATCGGAAAGGAGTCGAACCCTATGAAAAATAAAAAAGATAAATCATCTGCTGACGCACTACGCAGATATTTAGAAGAAACAGCAAAATTTGATGCAAGTCGGGACCCGAATGATGAACCTACTGAAGCTGATTGGAAATACTTTAAAAAAGTGTTTCCAGAATTGCAGAATCATTTCTTGGAAACAAAGAACAACGAAATAATTCAGATTTTAACTGACTCTGAAAAAACACCGATTGAGAGATTCAGGAAATCTCGGGAAGTGTCTGATGGGATTGATTGGGAGCTACAGTGTTGTAATAGATATCCACCACGCAGTCTCTTACTCTCGACTACTATAACTATGCTAAATAATGGTATGATGATAAAGGAAGATTTGTTGGGATTCAGTTTAAAATTCCAAGAACAAGTGAATGGTTTTCTTAATAAGATTGATCTATAACCAGTTTGAATCGAGTACAAAGTTTAATTTAGAAAAAGAGTCCGAAGACTCTAATCATAGGTAATCAATCCTGTATCTTTGATTAAAATCATCAACAATTTCCAATTGGTCCTTATTCAACCGATTTCGTGATTCCTTAATAATCCAGTCGGGAATCTCTCTATAAAATGCCTGGGCAATCCCACCTGCCATACAAGCAATGGTGTCAGTGTCTCCCCCCAGATATAACGCATTCCTGATTGTATCTTCGTAATCAGTCCCGTCTAAGAAACATAGTAGTGCAACTGGAACGGACTCTTCTATACTTGATCCATTGAAAGCCCAGTTTTCTTCATTAAATATCTTCAATTCTTCAACGCTATTTCTGATATCAAATCGGAAGCGGCTACCTACTTTTGTTCGTATTTTTTCTTTGCTATTACCCTCTCGCGCCATAAATATGGCTAATGCGATTGCCTTAGCCCCTGCAATGCCATCAGGAGAATTATGAGTAATTTCAGCACTTTTCCTCGCCTCATTAAGAACAGAATTAATATCATCAAATGCAAACCCAATCGGGCTCACCCGCATAGCGGAACCATTTCCATAGCTCTTATAAGGTTGAGGGTTTTTTGATTTGGCCCACTCATTAAATAGATACCCATATCCAGCGTCGGGATATTTATTATAGTATTTGATCATCTCTGTCTGATAATCTGTTTTTTTAAGGATGGCTTCTGCTACTGCTAGTGTCATGACAGTGTCATCTGTAAAAATATTGTATTCGGTGAAAAGGTCTACATCCTTTGAACTTGCCTGTTTTCCTTCCCAGATAGATCCAATAATGTCACCAATTATCGATCCAATCATTTTGCGTTCTCCTATCTTTCCATTTTCTGATTGCTAAATTTGTCCAACTTTGACCTAAAGGAGTAGACAAAATGCCTACTCCTTTAAGTGTCGATATAATGTTGCTTTCGACACCCCAAGGATCTCACAGATTTCATTTACAGGTCTGGATTTATCTGCCATTAGCGTGTGTGCTAATTTAATCTTTTTCTCATCCATGATTTTAGGTCTTCCACCAATCCTTCCACGAGCTCTTGCAGCCTTTAATCCAGCCATGGTTCTCTCACGAATAATATCCCTCTCAAATTCAGCCAGGGCACCAAAGATATGAAAGATCAGTTTTCCTGTTGAAGATGAAGTATCCAGACTTTCTTTAAGGCTCCGGAAATAAACATCAATTTTATTGCAGTTTTTTGTTTGACTATTTTATTCATTAGTAATTTATCCAATATTATTTTCCATCGATCAATATTATCGATTAATCGCTATTCAAACGTATTTATTAATATGTGAAAATAAGATCCAATTCCTATTACACTCGGTTATATCCCGTCCAATCAGATTAGAATTGGTCTGACATTGTCAATAATAGTATATTTTGCCATAGTAAATACGCTTATAATTAGATGACATTATATAATTTTTCACCCGTCACTTTTATTAAAATATTATTTTCCAAAAAGGAGACCTCATGATAATAGACCGTTGGTACTCTGTTGATGAAATTGCGGTCCATATTGGTATCAAGCGGGATACAGTTTATAAATGGGTAAATGAGAAAAATATGCCTGCACATAAAGTCGGACGATTATGGAAATTCCGTAAAGAGGAAGTAGATGATTGGGTTCGATCTGGAGGAGCAGACGAAAGATCGACGAAAAGAAACAGTCAATATTAAAAGTGGAAATTCACGCCATTAAAAATAAAATTATATCTGCAATCTCTGAACTTATTGCAGATATGAACTCATCTGATGTTCGCGAAAAGTATGTTATTGTATGTAAGAATAAGCACCAACCAGATTTTATGCATATAGCTGAACAATTGAATGCATCTTATATCAACATTAATCTTGAGTTAAGTAGAAGATTATTAGATATTCCTAAAAAGAAAATTCCATTTAAAGCCAATCGGTACCTTGAAGATATTATTAACAATTCTAATAAAAATATAATTCTATTGGATCGCATTGAAATACTGTTCGATCCATTAATCTCCATTGATCCATTATATTTTATTGAAAGCAATAGCAAACCAGTGACTATGATCGTGAATTGGCCAGGTGAGTTTAGTAGCAAAATATTGTCTTATGCCAAACCGGTTCATCCTGAATACAAGAGTTATCCAAATATCTCTGGCAGGGTCATTTCCATCAAATAGAGGAGCAGTAATGAAGTATAAAGATATTGTCAAGTTTGAAGCGATTGAATCTATTATTCAGCTTACAGATTCTGCTGTAGAAACAAAAGCCCAAGAGTTAGTGTCAACCTATGTCATTTCCGATCGGATGGCTGATCAGCTTACGGAAATTGTCATTCCTCAATTGCAGTTCAACAATCCTGCAGATAATAAAGGTGTATTAATTATCGGAAATTATGGGACTGGTAAGTCTCACTTAATGTCTGTGATTTCAGCTTTAGCTGAATATCCCTCTGTTGGGAAAAAACTCAATAGTGATATTGTAATGGAATCATCTTCAGATATTAGCGGAAAATTCAAAGTCATTCGCTCAGAATTAGGTGCAACCACAATGCCCTTATCTCAATTTGTTACGGGTCTTATAGAAGAGGAAATGGCAAAGTGGGGCATTGATTATGAATTCCCACCGTCTGATCAGTTAAGAACATTTAAAGAACCAATTCAGGAAGTCATGGGACTTTTCAATGAGAAATTTCCTGAGAAAGGTCTTCTTTTCATTTTAGATGAATTACTTGATTATTTGCGCAGGCGTGATGAACAAGCAATGATCCTTGATCTCACCTTTTTGCGGGAGGTGGGCGAAGTTTGTAAGAACACTCGTTTTCGGTTTATCGCCGGATTACAGGAGATGCTTTTCGATAATCCATCATTTCAATTTGTTGCTCATCAATTACATCGTGTAAAAGATCGTTTTGAACAAATCCGAATTGTCCGAGAAGATATCGCTTTTGTAGTATCTGAAAGACTATTGAAAAAGACCGATGAACAGAAAGCAAAGATTAAAAAGCAACTACAACCATATACACCATTGTTTGAAAGCCTGAATGAAAAGATGGATGAGTTTATCAATCTGTACCCAATTCATCCTGCATACTTGGAGACCTTCGAGAGTGTGTTTATCGCTGAAAAAAGAGAAGTGTTAAAAACAATCAGCAGCGAAATCCGAAAGGTCATCAATAGTGATATCCCAACTACAGAACCTGGTATCATCGCCTATGATAGTTACTGGCAATATATCTCCGAAAATCCAGCATTACGATCGAACCCGGATATAAAGGAGGTTATGGATAAATCTAAAGTATTATTGGATCGACTGCACCACGCTTTTGACAAACCTCAATATAAGCCAATGGCGATGCGGATCATCGCAGCGCTATCAGTTCATCGTTTAACGTCCGACGATATTTATGCACCAATGGGTCTATCGTCATCTGAACTCCGGGATGATCTATTCCTCTTTATGAAAATTCCTGAAATGGATTCGGAATTTCTCCAAACAACTGTTGAATCGGTTTTGAATGAAATAATGAAAACTGTAAGTGGGCAATTCATATCTTATAATACAGAGAACGGTCAGTATTACTTGGACCTGAAAAAGGATATTGATTATGATGAGAAGATTAAACAGAAAGCCTCTACTTTATCCAAAGACCAGTTCGATAGATATTATTTTGAATTGTTGAAAATTAAAGCTGAATGTTATGATACAAATACATACGTAAGAGGATTCAAAATTTGGCAGCATGAAGTCCCGTGGGAAGATCATAAGATCAATCGACTTGGGTATTTATTTTTCGGGTCTCCAAATGATAGATCAACAGCTCATCCCCCAAGAGATTTTTTCCTTTATTTATTACAACCTTTTAATGAACCAGATTTCAAGGATAATCAAAGACCTGATGAGATTTATTTCCGATTGAAGAAGAAGGATGATGAATTTGTTAAATTCATACAGCTTTACGCTGGAGCCAAAGAACTGGCGCAATCAGCTACGCGGGCTGTTAGGGATACCTACGAGAAAAAAGCGTCGGATTATCTGAGAGATCATTTGTCAGAGTGGCTCGATAATAACTTTACAACAGCTATTGAAGTGACGTATAAGGGAGTGACCAAACCTTTAATTGATATAGCTAAAGGGAAAACACCTCCTCACGCTACAATTCGCGAACTGATTAATGTTGTGGGATCCGTATCACTATCCCCTTATTTCAAGGAGATCAGTCCAGATTATCCAAAATTTAAGGGATTAGGTAGTTCTGTCACGGCAGAAAACATTTCAGTCTACGCCCAAGATAGCTTGAAATGGATTTCTAACATGGCAAAAACAAAAAATGCCCGAGCCATTTTAGATGCTTTTGGACTTCTTGATGGAGAATCATTAAGACCGGTACATTCAAAATATTCAAAATGGATTCTGGGAATCAAGGATAAAAAAGGACAGGGGCAAGTAATTAACCGTTCTGAATTGATTGAGTTTTTTGGTGGCGTAGAATATACGAAACAGTTCCGACTCGAACCTGAATGGTTGATTGTTATTCTTACAGCACTAGTGCATCATGGCGATATTATACTAGCTATCCCCGGTGAGAAATTCAATTCAGCTGATCTTGTAAAGTTGGCAAACACACCAATTAAATCTTTGATTGATTTTAAACATTTGGAATCACCAAAAGATCTGCATGTGGGAATACTTCAAGAACTATTTGAATTACTGGGTTTACCAAAAGGCAATGTAACCGATCGCACTGTATTAGAAAAACACGGTATCCAAGCAATGATCAATGCAGCAAATAATCTCACAAATGAGACGGTGGAACTACTCCAGATTGTAAGAACTGGAATCCATTGTTGGGGGACAAATCTGCTCAACGAAAGCGACATTGACCAGTACGATAAAGATTTGAACGAGTTAAAGGAATTTTTCGAGGGGATTCAGATCTATAACAGAATTGGAAAATTGAAAAACTTTAGATACTCATCTTCGGATATTGCCACCATCAAATCCAAAATTGATTTGCTAAGTGAGATTAAAGAATTAGAAAAACAAGCAAAAAATGTGATGGAGATCGGCAACTATTTAACCACTGCCCAGCAGGTATTACCTCAGGATCATGATTGGGTAAAAAAAGTTAAAAAAATGCAACCCAACATCATTGCTGATCTGAAAGCAGGTGACTCGAAGAATACTGTAAAGAAACATCTTCTCGGATTAAAAAATGAATACATTGAGATTTATCTTAAAGAGCACAAACAACATCGGCTGGGTACACATGATGATGAGCTGAAAAAGAAGTTAGTCACCGATGAACGATTATCAATTCTCCGAAATCTGAGCATGATTGATCTGCTACCTCTTTCTGCCCTGACAAATTTCCAGTCTAAAGTTGTTAGGTTGAAATCCTGTTGGAATGTTTCTAAATCGGAACTAGCAGCTACATCGGTTTGTAAACAATGTGGATTCCATCCAGCCGTAGAACAAAAAGGGAGAGTTATAACTTTGTCATTGATGGATGAGTTGAATGATGAATTGCAAAGCCTGTTGGATGGCTGGACGACAATGCTCATTGATAATCTGACACAGGATCCCACAGTCAAAAAGAATTTCGAATTGCTAAAACCATTGCAGAAAGAATTAGTAGAGACATTCATTAAGACTAAACAATATAATCCTAAAACACAGGATGAGCTAATTGTCACAATGAAATTAATTCTTCAAGGATTGGAGAAAGCGTTTATAGCCGCCAAAGAATTGGTGGAGATACTTGGCAATGGTATTCCATTGACTCTGGATGAATTCAAGGAGAGAATAAATGCTTTTTTGGATAAACTAAGTAGGGGTAAAGAAAAGAGCCAAGTACGCGTGGTAGTAATGGTGAAAGACGAAAGTATTATTGATTAATCGGAGTATTGTTATATGACTAAATCAAAGCAGGAAACAATGTTAAAACCCGAAAAGAAAAACCAGGGACCTGTCACCTGTCTAGGGATGAACTTTGAAAATGATGAGCAACGCCTGGAATATTTTACAAATCTGTTAAGAGAGAAACTTAAAGAACCGGAGTTTCGTGAAATTGAGGGTTTTCCTAATGGAGAGGATGAAGATATCCTGGCACTTTCTGACCCACCATATTATACAGCCTGTCCAAATCTATTTATAGAAGATTGGATAGAAACGATAGATAATGATTGTTCCAAGGAATATAATAAAACTCCATATACGGGCGATTTGAAAACTTCAACAAGGCACCCAGTATATTCATATCACCCATACCATACAAAAGTACCTCCAGAAATTATAAAATCTCTGATTAAGCACTATACGGATGAAAATGATATAGTTTTTGATGGGTTTTCAGGATCAGGGATGACTGGAGTAGCTGCTCGTGAATGTAATAGAAATGTAATATTAATTGATTTATGCCCTGTTTCTACTTTTATCTCTAGGATCAACAATACAAGCCATGACTATGAATATGCAATATCTTTACTAGAAAATATAATAGCAAAATCAAAGAATAGATATAATCATTATTATACAACTATTGCTGATAGTCAAGCTTTACGTGTTAATTACTTCGTATTGTCAGATGTTTTCAATTGTCCGAATTGTGCGATGGAATTTCCATTTTTTAAATATGGAGTAATTCACCACGGAAATAAAGTTGAAACGAAAAAAATATTTAATTGTCCTGAATGTTCTAAAGAATTGAATGTCAGAACAGTTGAAAGAATTATTACTGCTGAAGGGAAGAAAAAACAGCTTGTTTGGATTAATGCGGGTAAAGGTAAAAATAGAATTAATAGAACACCAAATAATCATGATTTAGAATTAGTAAAAATAATCGAAAAATCGGAAATTATTAATTGGTACCCAGATAATACAATTGATCCAGATGGTTATTCAGCAAAACTAGCCCAACTAGGTAATAAATCTATAACAGATATTTCACAATTTCTTTCAAAAAGAAATAGAATAATTTTTAGTGATTTATGGAATCGTATTTCTCATATTAAAGAAACTGAAGTTAGAAACTTATGTTATTCTACTTTAACATCTATATTTACAGTTATTTCAGAACGTCAAGGATATTTCGGCGGTGGAGGTGGAATGTCCGGGAACCTATATATGCCTATTATTAGGATGGAAAAAAATATATATGATTCTTTAAGTAGAAAAATAGAAAAATTAAAATCTGCAGAATTAAAGAAAGCAAACCTCCTGAATAATACATTTATCAGTACTCAATCTTCAACGGCTCTTAAAAATATTAAAAACAATTCAATAGATTATATCTATACTGATCCTCCATTTGGTTCTAATATCATTTACAGTGAAATGAATTTAATTCTTGAAGGTTGGTTGAAGGTCACGACAAACGACGGGTCTGAAGCAGTAATAGATGAAACAAAAGATAAATTGTTTGTTGAATATGCTGAGTTAATGAAAAATTGTTTTATAGAGTTTCATCGCATATTAAAACCTGGTCATTGGATGACAGTTGAATTTCATAATACTCAAGCGAGTATTTGGAATTTAATACAAAACTCGCTCGGTGAAAGTGGTTTTATAGTTGCGCAAGTTAATGTTTTTGACAAAGGATCGACGACAATATTAGCAGATATAAGACCGGGAGCAGCAAAAAATGATCTAATAATATCTTGTTATAAGCCAGCCGAAGAATTTAGTGAAAAGTTTACGATTGATTCCGGAACTGAAGAAGGTGCGTGGGACTTTATTATGTCACATTTAAAACAATTACCCATAGCAGTGTTACAAAATGGTAAGATTGATATCATCACAGAAAGATTAGACTACTTGCTTTTTGATCGAATGGTAGCTTTTTATGTGCAACGAGGGATTTCAATTTCAATCAGTGCATCGGAGTTTTATATTGGTTTAAGAGACCGCTATCCTGAACGAGATGGAATGTTTTTTCTACCAGAACAGCTGGCAGAATACGAAAAAACACGAATGACAGTGTCTGAAGTAGTTCAAATGACCCTTTTCGTTGTAGATGAAAAGTCAGCTATCCAATGGTTGCGAAACCGTTTGGAGAAGAATCCATCTACCTACCAAGACCTCCATCCAGAATTCTTGCAAGAGTTACATCAGGTAAAACACGAGAAAATGCCGGAATTGATGACAATCCTTGAGCAGAATTATTTGAAAGATAACAAAGATCGTTGGTATGTACCGGATATTGTCCGTGCTGAAGATTTAGAAAAGATCAGAGAGAAACATCTCCTTAGAGAATTCTGGACCTATCTGCCCAAAGATTACAAACCACAGTTAGAAACAATGCAACTCTCTTTAATGGGCAACGGTGACAGACCAACGGCCGGTTTAAGTGGGGAAAAAATAAAAATCACAAGAACCGAAGCGATTCGTGTTGGATTTAAAACCTGTTGGTCAGAACGGGATTATAGAACCATTATTGTGGTTGCGGAACGGTTACAAAATAGTATCATCCAAGAAGACCCTGATCTACTTATGTATTACGACAATGCACTTACGAGGGTGGGTGACTAAAGTTGGTCGAACATATCAGTGAATAAAGATTCTAAACAAAGCAATCAATGGTGCTATTCCAAACGTCACAACACCTATGTTCGAGTGATGGAAGAACATACGCTTTGGGATCAGAAGGTATATGATGTTTGGATTACCTCGGAAAACAGAGTTGAAAAATTTACTGGAGAAGATGATCTCATCTCCCTTGAAAAGGTTGGCCTTGATTCGGCTAGTAAGGTAAGATATATAACTGCTGCTGCCAGGATTAAATCAGAGTTAACAAAAGATTTGCTCTTAGCGCCATTAGAGGGAAGCTTAATCCCGTTACCACACCAACTACATACACTTAAAAAGGCTATGTCGTCAGACCGTCTACGATTAATGCTGGCAGATGAAGTTGGATTGGGAAAGACCATTGAAGCCGGCTTGATAATCAAAGAACTAAAATTACGAGGCCATATCAAACGGATCTTGATTGTTGCTCCTGCCGGCTTGACCAATCAGTGGGTAAGCGAAATGCAGGTACATTTTAGTGAGAAGTTCCATTTGATATTTTCAGACGATATTAAAGCGCTTCGACGGATCTACTATAATGAGGATCCAGATTTGAAGACATTGAAAAAGTTAAAAATTCCGACAAAAGACAAGAAAAATATATGGGGAATTTTTGATCAGATTATTGTATCTATGGATTCAGTTAAACCAATGGGTCAACGACGAGGCTGGACAAAAGAAAAAATCAATGAATACAACCAAGAGCGATTCAATAGTCTTATCTTTGCTGATTGGGATTTAGTGATCATAGATGAGGCCCATAAATTAGCGGGTAGTTCAGAAACAATGGCACGATTTCAACTAGGAAAAGAGTTAACAGGAAACACACCTTACATTTTGCTACTTACAGCGACACCACATCAGGGTAAAACCTCTCATTTTATCCGCTTGATGTCATTGTTGGATGAAGAAACATTTATTGATCGCACCTCTATTGAGCAGTCCAAACTCAAACCATTTATTATCCGAAATGAAAAGCGAAAAACGATCGATAATGATGGGAATCCATTGTTTAAACCAAGAGTAACCAAACTCAAACCGATAAGATGGACAACAAAGGACTCATTGCAGGAACAACTATATACAGAGGTTACTGAGTATGTAAAGACCGAATATAATCGAGCAATGAAAGAAAAACGAACATATATTGGATTCCTCATGGTTCTAATGCAACGGCTTGTCAGTAGCTCGACACAAGCTATTCGTGTATCTTTGGAAAAACGATTAAAAGCTGTTAAAGACCTTGATATATTGGCTGATGTTGAGAAGGTTATTGGAGAAGAAGTGGATTGGTGGGATTTAAATGGACAGGAACGCTATGAGAAGATAATTAATCAACATATCTCAAACATCCAATTAGAACATGGCACAGTAGAAAGAATCATTGAATTAGCAAAGAGATGTGAGGCTAGTGGTCCGGATATCCGCGCTATGAATTTGGAAACATTGATCTATAGTCTTCAGCGTGAAGAAAATGATCCGAATTTGAAAGTTTTAGTGTTTACTGAGTTTGTCGAAACACAGAAAATGTTGAAAGAGTTTTTGGGATTACGAGGTTTTACATCGGTACTACTCAACGGAAGTATGGGTTTGAATGAACGGATAGAAGCGCAGCTTACATTTGCACAAGATGCAAGAATAATGGTTTCAACAGACGCTGGCGGCGAAGGGTTAAACCTTCAATTTGCTCACATTGTTGTGAATTACGACTTGCCGTGGAATCCCATGCGAGTTGAGCAGCGAATTGGTCGTGTTGACCGAATCGGTCAAGATAAAATTGTACGTGTATTCAATTTTGTTTTTGAGAATAGCGTAGAGTTTCGTGTTCAGGAGATACTAGAAGAAAAACTGACACAAATACTTAATGATTTTGGAGTTGATAAAACGTCTGATGTTTTAGACACTGCTGAATATGACATTGATTTTGAGAAACTATACATGAATTCGATTTCTTATCCAGAAACTGTGGAAGAAAATATCGAAATAATACTTGGACAGATTCAAAGAAAGGCTGATGAACAAAGTTCGATCAACACAATGTTGGAAGATAGTTTTGATGAGAATATGCTTGAGTTATCCAAGAGTTACCTTGATAATCAATTACCATTCTGGGTAGAACAAATGACAACAAGTTTTCTGGATTGGAGTGGAGGAAAAGTAAAAAAAGATCTTTTTGGATACTCACTCCTTTGGCCTGATGGAGAGCACTTTAAAAAAATCGTTTTTGGTTGGGATACTGCTCAATCAACAGGTTATAGACATCTAACCTTAGAGAGTCCGAAGGTTCAGGAACTGTTAGGTAAAGATAATCGCTTTATTCCTGGTCAAAGCATTCCTTTTATGCAAATAGGGGGAGTATCTACCGAAGTAACGGGGATATGGTCATTATGGTGTATAGAACTACAAACTATTAAAGTAACTAAACAAGAATATATGCCGTTATTTATAAATAGGGATGGTAATGTTCTACAACCAACAGCATATAGGATATGGGATAGGCTAATTTCAACAAATGGAATTGTGACAATTCAAGAAGGTTTTTCTGCCGATGAAGCATTCACAACATATAAAGAAATTGAAAAAATTAGCCAAAGTAATTACCGCCATGTTTACGATAGTATGTTAGAAAAGCATCGACAGGATATAAAAACCAGGATAGAAAAAGGACAATATGCATTTGATATTAAGCAATCTGCCATTGAAAAGTTGGGGCTGGAAGAAGTTAAAGACTACCGGGGGAAAAAATTGCATCATGAACGGATGGTTTGGGAGCAGGAAATAGATCAACTTAGGAACGTGGTCCCCAATTTATATCCGATTGTTATTCTTCAAGTGAAAGGTTCTGATGACTGATTGGCGGAAATACATTTTAAATCATTTCGATGGGCAACCTTACCGGAGTATCATTGTGGAAGACCCTGATGATTTGTTTTTTGATGAAACAATTCAGGACAACATTCGGAGGAATTCTTTTAAAGTATATTCATATTCAACTTCTTTAGCATTTTACTATTTTTATGAATCTGTCTGGCGGAACAATCCTGATCATAATGGTGATGTATTAATTATCGTCTTCGGTTCTCAATCGGAACCTTATGAATTTGCACCATATGAACTCCATAGAGATATTCAAAAAATCGAAGTTTCTTTGCCAATTCTATTTCCTTACTTGTCCTACCCCGTTATCAAGCATATTGATAAGAATAAAATGGATGAATTGTATTCGACTTGTCAAAATATAACCAGATCATTATCAGACTCTGAAACGTGTAAATTTGTTTTAAAAAGTGTTTATAAGGTTGATCCAGAAATAATTAATAGCCCACGTGAACTCATTATTTATCTACTTCGCCGTCATTATTGCGATGAAATATACCCACCTATTATCGATGAATATTTACTCAAGGAAATAAAAAAGAATTCCAGGTTAGCTTGGCTACCTCTAAGTCAAATTGTTCAATCTAGACAAATATTTTACAAATATCTACAAGATGAATGGATAAAGTTCGTTTTCGAAGAGGTACAAGTAAATGGTGTGAGTGATTCATCTGTTGAGAGAATCCCCTTTAGTGACGGGGATGTTCGAAGGCTTTTGGATAATCTTTTTACAGAAAAAATATTATCACCAATTGTAGTACCAAACGCAAAATCTATTCCTGACTGGGCAATGTTTGGAGTTGTTAAAGAAGCCGGACTAGAAATCGAAAGTTATTTTGAGAATAATCTTAAAACCGTTATTGACCTGCTTAAACAGGAAATTCAGGATCATCGTGATTGGTTTAAAATTAGTGTTTTATTTGGTCGTTTGACTTACCAATACTATTCTTTGGAAGAAAAAGTTCAAGAATCCAAACAAAAGGACTATTGTTTTATTACGAATCGTATTGAAATGCAATTTGAGAAATGGGTTCATACTCGGTTTAAGTCTATCACGACTCTTTCGCCAATTCCTACACCATCAATGGTTCATCATATTCCACATTATATTGACAAGAATTTCAAGGGTAGAAAAATTGCTCTAATAGTTATCGACGGATTAAATATGATGCATTGGCATCAGATTAAAGATTGGTATAGTGTGCATGGTAATGGTTATCAATATGATGAACACGCCGTTTTTGCATGGATACCGACCCTGACCTCAATCTCAAGGCAGTCCATTTTTGCTGGCGAGGCACCTATTTATTTCCCAGGTAGTATATCAAATACAAGTGCTGAAAAAAGACTTTGGCAAAAATTATGGACGGATAAAGATTATTCAGCTAACGAAGTATTCTACATGAAAAAACTAGCTGATATTAAAGCAGAGCTATCATTTCGGAATACGGATTTAAGAAAAATAACAAAAGCTGGGATGGTTGTGAATTCGATTGACGATATGCTCCATGGTATCACTCAGGGAATCCCAGGATTATTAGCTCAATCCAAAGTATGGTTAAAAAAGGGTTATCTTTCTGATTTATTTGATTTCTGGCTAGATAAAGACTTCGATGTGTTTGTTACTTCCGATCATGGCTTTAAAGATAGTGTAGGTACTGGGGCAATCAACCAGGGAGTACTAGCCGAAACTCGTGGAGAACGATGTCGTATTTATAGACATGAATCTATTTGTGATGAGACTGTGGAGGAATATGAATCAGCTTTAAAATGGGATAAAGCTGGATTACCTGATGATCTGTTTGTTTTAGTTGCAAGAGACAATTTTGCATTTCGATCAACCGGGCACAGTACTCTTGGGCATGGTGGAGCTAGTTTAGAAGAGGTTATCGTACCATTTGTAAGGATTTCTAGAGGTAATGAATAAAAATAACCATATTAATTATGAAAAAAACCTAAGACTCATTTATATGGAGTATGTCGCATTTAAAATTGCTGAAAACAGTAATTGGGATTTCGCTGAATTGGACTCTTTTCTATCTGACTTTATCTCAGGTAATAATCGTCGTAAAAAAGCTATCTCGATGCTAAAAAAGATATGGATTTCTCGAACTCGTATTCAAAATAAAGCATTATTACTATTACCCGATTTATCTGAGCAGGAAAGAATTTTTATTTATTGGGGTATTCTCTGTTATACATATCCGTTTTTTAAACAAATAGCTAGAACTCTGGGGAGACATTTTTTAACTCAAAAAAGAATTAAAACAACCCAGGTAAAAAGACGAATCAAAGAATTTTATGGTGATCGTCGTTACGTCGAGGTCGGCGCAGAGGAGGTGATTACAACAATTAAAGATTGGGGGCTTATTAAGATGGTAACTCCCAGCCTATATGTAGCTCCATCAAAAATTGAGATCAACTCACCTGTTCTTATTAATTGGATTTTGGAAACATTATTAGCCTCCTCAGAAATGTCAGTTAATCCATATCCTGCAATAATCAATACACCAGAATTGTTCCCGTTTGAGATCAAAGCAAATACTCATGAGGTGAAAAAGAGTGATCTTTTTGAAATTGAGAAGCATGGTGTTGACCAAAAGATGATCTCTTTAAAAAACACAAATTGATCATATTGAATCATGTTGACAGAATTGGGTAGAATTCTCAGACAAGAGAAAAGCTGATAATGTGTCAAACGAAATTATACTACTAAGCAAAAGGATCCATGATGATGCAATTAAGGAATTTCAGCTTAAGTCGGAATATGTTAATTATACCCCAACGACATTTACTTTGAATGTACCTAAACAACAGAGGAAAAAAGTATTTGCTTATGTTATTGTCAGGAAAGAAGTTAAAATATACGTGATTCACAAAGAGATATGTCCTGAAAATGCATCTCCTCATAAAAATCCAGACAGATATCCAGATTCACATTTTATCATTTTAAAAAATGAAGCGGATTACAACAACACCGTTTTGGACATGATAAAAGCATCGTATGCCACGGTTTTTCACTACTATGAATAATCTAGACATAGTATCAAACATAACATTATTAAAGGGATACACCAGTTTAGTCACAGAGTATTGTATTATAATATTTCCATTATAACAAATTAATATCGGAGAATAAAATATGATTTATGACAACATTGAAGATATGAAAACTTTTGGTATGGAAGGTTTTATCTCAATAGATACATTAATGATGTATGAATGTAGCCAAGTGCCCAGACAAATGGGGATTTATTTGGTATTGAATAATGATCAACCTGCAGATTTTTTGCACACTAATTATGGAGGACATTTTAAAGGTAAAGATCCCACAATTCAGATAGATAAATTAAAAAGTAACTGGGTAAATGAAACACAGGTTCTGTACATTGGTAAAGCTGGTGGGGGTACATCAAAAGCAACGTTGCAAAAAAGGTTAAAGCAATATATGCGGTTTGGTGAAGGAGACCCTGTCGGTCATTGGGGTGGTCGGCTTATCTGGCAACTTGGCAATAATCGTAACTTCTTAATTGCCTGGAAACGATTAATTCTAAGCCATCATAAAAATCTTAATAGTGGCGCGTTTTTAATTGATGATAGGGAAGAAAATGGTGCCAGCAATTTCCCCGGTGAACATCTGCATTTCGGGCTAGAGAGAAAATACCCTACATGGGATTCTGTATTAGAATACTTAAGGAAAAACAGCTAGGTTAATATTGTGCCTGAAAATTCTCAAATCCATAGACTCTTAAGAATTCTTCAGATCCTATCTTTAGGGCAGAAACTTTCAACATCGTCACTTCTCGATAAATTTGAAAATAAAATATCGCGTCGAACGTTGCAACGAGATTTTATTGCACTCTCCGAAGCTGGTATCCCAATCTATTCAGAAAAGCTGCAAGGTAATGAAAATATTTGGTATCTTGATACACGATTTAAAAATTTTATTCCTATCCCCATCGGTATAAATGAATATCTTGCTGCCCATACATTAAAAGAAAATCTAAAAATATTCAGAAATACTGCATTGGAAGAGGATATCACTTCGCTCTTTTCAAAAATCGAGCAGATAGTCCCAAGTAATGTTTTTCTTGATTCCAGGAAAGGATTGGCAGAATCATATTTTGAGCAATATTCTGCTGGACTTTTTGACTATAGGCCATACAACGAAATAATTGAAAGCATCATTAAAGCAATCATCGAGAGAAAAATTTGTAAAGTCTCTTATTTCAAACCATCATCGGATTCCATAAAATCTTATAATATTGAACCGGTAAAAATAGTCAACTATAATGGTGGTCTTTACACTATTGCCTTTATCCAGCGGCATCATAGTTATATAATGCTGGCAGTACAGAGAATTCAATCAATCACAATTTTAGACAAACCTCAGGGGCAGAATCACACATTTAATGAAGATGAATTCTGGCAGGGCAAATTTGGTTTATTCCCAGGTGAGCAGAAAGAAGTAAAATTACAATTTTCAAAATCCATCAAACACCATCTTGAAGGTAGACTGTGGCATGCCAGTCAAAGTTTTAATCATGAGGATGATGGCAGTTTAATTCTAACTATGAATGTCGGTTTAAGTCCTGAGTTAATCACGTGGGTCAGTGGCTGGCAGGAAGAGGTGAAAGTACTAAAACCGTTGAAATTGAGAAAATTGATAATCGATCATTTAGAAAAAACAATAAAATTATACTTGTAACGACATAATATGTCTTGTTGGTTTCTTAATATAGAGGGAAATCAAGGAGACATAATTTGAACAATAAAAAATTACCACATCAAATATTTTATGAATTAGGGGAATTCATCTGCAATTCGGATACAATTATTGAATCCAAAAAAATATCAAAATTGGTTGACACTTTGCTTCATTGTAAGTATCTCGACAGGTTTAACCTTACAGAGGATGAGTTACCAGTAATTGCCAGTGCCTGGTATGATATGATTGAGAATTCCTGCAATTATTGGGATGCAATTGATTTGCTAAAAATGGTTTATGCGCCAAAATCCACATGCCTCAATAAACTTCCAATCATTATTGGATTATTGGAAAAGAAAGTTATCTATACTGAAAAACGAACCTTAAGGAATGCGACGAGAAAGAAGCTACATATTGAGGATCAATCTCCTGTTATTTCATTCTCTTCCCATTCATTGCTTGAAAATGGAGTTGTATTTCATCGGGATTTTGTAAAAGCTTTACTCGATGAAACGGATGATATTGAATATGATAGGACCTCACCATACTCCAATAATAAAGAATTTCTGAATGATTGGATGGTTTATTTAAAAAAGCTTGAGGAATTATCATGGCATGATTACGAAGATCGACAATTAAATGCAAATATTGAGGTCCAAACTGCACAGGACCTTATACAGGTAATTGATCATAAAAATCTGATAGATACCAGGTTGAAAGTTACAAAACAAAACTTCCCTTTAAATGAGTTGGTGGACGAATACCAGTTGGATGAAAATGAAACAATAATTCTAGTCTATCTTGTGAAACAAGAGCTGGATGGCAACGAATCAAATTCGGATACTATATTAAAAATGATCAGCAATGACCAGCATGAGCATTATTTAAACAGGAAATATTTAAATCCGGATGGCAGATTAATTGGCAATGGATTAGTCGATAAAACCGACAGTAGCTTCATGATGATCAGGGGCAATTCTTACAGATTGATGCCGGATGTTATGAGACGGATAATTACCAATAGCCCATTAAATGATTCTGAGCGCATGGATTTTTTTCTTCGTGGGAATAATTTATTTGACCTAAAAGATGTAAATCAATCCTTCGATAGTCTTATTCTATCGGAGGAATTAAAGAAAACAATAAAAGTAAGTTTAAAAACATTTAATTTAAAAACGACAAAAGTATTGGAAAATTGGCAGCTTTTTGGAGAAGATAACAAACTAAACCGTCAGCAAAACCTGCTTATACTTTTACACGGTGAACCTGGTACCGGTAAAACCTTTGCGGCCGGTGCCATTGCAAATTCACTGAATAAAAAAATACTCACTTCAAATGCTGCACTCATCCAATCAAAATGGGTTGGTGATAGCGAAAAGAATATTCGTCGATTATTCATCCAATATGAAAAAATTTCAAGGATGATGAATAATCCTCCTATATTATTGATTAATGAAGCTGATCAGTTGTTTAGCAATAGATTTAGTTCGACAAAATCAAGTGTAGACGTAATGCACAATTCAATGCAAAACTTATTGCTGGAGGGTCTTGAATCATTTAATGGTTTATTGATCGCCACCACAAACCATATATCTTCATTTGATAAAGCCTACAGTCGTCGATTTCATCTAAAACTTGAATTACCGCTGCCTGGCATCCATGAACGAAAAAAACTCTGGGATTTGCATTTGCCAAAGTCTATACCGGGGGCAGATGGCATTGATATATCTGAATTGGCCTCATTATATAATCTGACTGGAGGGCAGATAAGTATCATTGTCAAAAATGCTGTGACTCAAGCAGCTGTAAGAATTGGGAAGAAACGAAAGCTTGAGATATCAGACCTGTATAAATTCTGTGAAATAGAACAAAACACCATGTTTGATCGCACTATTTCTGATATCGGATTTGCAGTTAGTTAAAAAGAAAAGGATATAATAAAATGACTGATAACAACATTAATTGCCCGAATTGTGGACATGAAATTCCTGTTGAAGAAGTACTGACACATCAGATTCGTGAATCCTTAAAATTGGAAATTGAAAAAGGTGTTAAATCTCGAGAGGAGAATCTAGAAGGTAAAATAAGACTGATGAATGAAAAAGAAAAACAGATCGATCAAGAAGTTGAAAATCGATTTAAAAAGAAATCCGCTGACGTCGAAAAGACTATTAAAGAAAAGCTACAAACCGAATCAGAATTAGAGATGACATCATTGAAAGATGAACTCAAAGAGAAATCAAGCAAATTACATGATGCCCAGAAAACCGAATTATATCTATTAAAAAAGACTCGTGAGTTGGAAGAACGCGAGCAGGCTTTGACTTTAGAAGTGGAACGCAAATTAAATACTGAACGAGACAATATCAGACAGGCTGCTTTAAAACAATTTTCAGACGAAAATGATTTGAAGACAAAAGAGAAAGATAAACTTATTTCAGATCTCAAAAAGAATCTTGAAGATGCTAAAAGGCGAGTGGAGCAAGGATCCATGGAGCGACAGGGCGAAATACAGGAATTGGATCTTGAGGAAACTCTCAGAAATACGTTTAGGCACGATACAATTGAACCAGTTCCCAAAGGGATAAGAGGAGCAGATGTAATTCAAACTGTAAAAGATGATGTTTTAAAATCCTGTGGTAAAATTATTTGGGAATCAAAACGAACAAAGACCTGGTCACAAGGGTGGATAGAGAAATTAAAAGATGATCAAATTACCATCGGAG
>Ga0233431_1003255_pt1 | contig 20038 bp, 23 predicted proteins | sample SI_118_April2016_FD_179867 | JGI IMG/M metagenome (GOLD analysis project Ga0233431, IMG submission 179867) | Seawater microbial communities from Saanich Inlet, British Columbia, Canada - SI_118_April2016_200_MG | ecosystem: Environmental > Aquatic > Marine > Inlet | place: Canada: British... | reverse complement strand
CTCTACAATAATTTTGTTAAAAATATTCCAACATTAACTCCCAAAACTAAATCTGACCCAAAATTAGAACTTTCTTTTCATAGAGTAAATACAAAATTTTTTCAAAATTTAATAGAACAGCCAAATTTAACCTGGGGAACAGATTCAAAACGAAAATTAGCTTCATACAACTTTCATGATGATACGGTTACCGTGTCAACAATATTTGTAGAATCAGACGAAAAAATCCTAGACTATTTAATGTATCACGAATTATTGCATAAACATCATAAATTTGGGCATAAAAACGGGAGAAGTTATTTTCATACAAGAGAATTCAAAAATGATGAAGATTTGTACCCAAATAGAAAAGATATTGACAAAGAAATCAACAAAACCATCTGGCATAGTAAAAAAAAGAAGCCAAAACAAAGCTTTTTAGACATTTTTAAGCTAGGATAATGCCTATTATATTATATTTAACGTAAGCTTTAAAAAGGACCTCTCTTTTTTGCTTCTTATGAGTAAGAAGAAATTTCTGTCTCTTAATGCTATGGATAAACTTATGCGTGATGCAGGTGCATTAAGGGTTAGTGATGATGCTAAAGAAGCTCTTGCTGAGATATTAGAACAAAACGCTTTAATAATTGCCAAAGAAGCAAAAAAATTAGCAGAACATGCAGGCAGGAAAACAATCACAGAAAAAGACATTTTTCTTGCTGTCAAAAAATAATAATTAAACTGAAAGGTGGATATCATGTATGAAAGCAAACTGGTTAGTGTAGGATCATTAAAAAAAGGCGATACAATTGTAATTGATGGAGCCGCGTGTAAAATTACAGAAACATCAACTTCCCGTCCTGGAAAACATGGACATGCTAAAGTTAATATGATGGCAGTTGGAATGCTAGATGGAAAAAAACGAAATTTAGTTATGCCTGGTCATGATAAAGTTGAAGCGCCAGTTGTTGAAAAGAAAAACGCACAAGTATTATCCGTCGCTGGAAAAATGGCTAGCGTAATGGATACTGAAAGTTATGAAACATTTGAACTTGAAATTCCTGAAGAACTTAAAGATGAAGTTCATGAAGGTTCAGAAGTACTTTATTGGGTTTTAATGGGCCTTAAAGTAATAAAACAAGTTAAATAAGAGGAATCAAAATGGTAAAATTTGAAGAAGCAGCAGTAAGAAAACAAAAAGACATTTTTGTTTGCCGTTCTTGTAAGTCTAAGATTAGAGCTCCGAGCTTAAAAGTTGCACAACAAAAAATAAGTTGTAGAAAATGTAGTGCAAAAAAACTTAGACCTAAAAGGAAGAAATAAAATTGATTGGGGATAGATGTTAGAATTAATTTTTAATTTTATTATAAAGTACAAGTTCATTTTTCTATTTTATTTGCTAGTAATTATTTTTTTAATAGTTAAAAGAAAAAGATTAACTTACCAAGCAAAAATAATTGTTCTTTATCGAACAAAATTCGGATTAAATTTTATTGATAAATGTAATAAAAAATTTCGAGAATGGGTTGTTCTAATTGGTTATATTGGAGTTGGAGCAGGATACGTTGGCTTAATTTTTATTTCATATGTTATGATAAAAAACCTTTATGATTTAATTATAAAACCAAGTGCAGTTAATGGTGTTTCTTTGGTACTTCCAGGAATAAATGTCCCAGGATTAGGAGTTTTACCATTTTGGTACTGGATTATTGCGATTTTTATCATTGCGTTAGTACACGAATTTGGTCATGGTGTTGTTGCTCGTGCCCATAACATTGAAGTTAAAAATACTGGTCTTGTCTTGTTTGGACCAATTATTGGTGCATTTGTTGAACCAGAAGAAAAAAAATTAAGAAAAGAAAAAGACATTGTTCAATATTCTGTTTTAGCTGCTGGTCCATTTGCAAATGTGTTGTTAGCAATCCTTGCATTAGGTTTACTTTCTTTAGTTTTTTCACCATTACAACAAGCAATGGTTGAACCAACTGGCTTTACCTTTGATAATTATGTTGATGACACTTATCCTTTTGCAGTTGCTGGGATTCAACCAGGAACAATTATTACAGGAATTAATGGACAAGAGACATTAGAATTTCAAACCTTTAGTGATCAACTCTTTTGTATTGCTCCAGGAAAAGAAGTAGATATTTCAACAAAAGATAAAAATTATTCTTTAGCTCTTGGAATTAGCCCAGATGATCAAAGTAAAAGTTTTATGGGGATTAAAGAGATCCATAACGAATTTGAACTTAAAACAAAATATTCTTCAAAAACATGGAGCGCAGTTTATTATTCCTTAGACTGGATTACTGGATTTCTTAGATGGTTATTCTTACTTAGTTTAGGGATTGGGTTATTTAACCTTCTACCCCTACCAATTGTTGATGGCGGAAGAATGATGCAAGTTACCCTACATAGATTAAAAGGAGAAGATAAAGGAGAAAAAAGATACAAACAAATATCCCTATTCTTCCTATTAATTTTAGTATTAAACTTGTTTTATCCCTTACTTAAGGGGTTATTAGGGATTTAATTAAATCCAATTTAATTATAACCTTCTGGATACCAACTATTTGAAAGTTCAATGTTTTCTCCAGTCTTATCAGAAAAGATTATTTCTTTAATTACATCAATTACTTGTGAAAAATTAACTTCTTTTCCCTTAGCAGATTCTGGTATAACTATGCTTGATTCTAATACCCCAAGTGAAATTGAATTAACTTGGATGTTAGAAAATTCTTCTGCAAAGTTTTTTGTAAGCATTAAAACTCCTGCCTTTGAAATGTAATAAGGGGTAGTGTTTTTCCTAATCGCTAATTTATCTGCCCCAACACAAGTAAAATTGATTATCTTTCCTTTATCCATCAAACCATTTACTGCTTTCATTGTATTCCAAACAGAATAAAGATTTGATTCAATCTCATCTTTGAATTCCTCATCTGAAAGATTAAGAATATTTTTAAAATAAAAATTACCCACGTTATTTATTAAAATATCAATCTTTCCATATTTTTCCCTTATCTGAGAAAAAATAAACTCCACTCTTTCCTTTTTAGTTAAATCTCCTTGAACTAAAAATGCACCTAACTCTTTGCTCAATTTAATTGCATTTTCTCCACCAAGAAAATAATGAAGAATAACTTTTGCCCCATTATTATGAAAAAATCTTGCAATTTCCCTTCCAAGACCCTTAGAACTTCCAGTGATTAACACAATTTTATTTTGTAACATTTGTAGTTGTAACTTTTGAAAAGTTCTTTAGAAGAGCATATCGCTTGTCCAAAAATAGAACTTTAGAAGGGATATTTATTTTCCATTTTGTAATGATATAATCAAGTGTAGTATTAAATAACACATATGACCCTGCAATTCCTAAAGCAAACAATAACCTCTCATAACCAACAATTGGAACTAAAGCAAACCATTGTTCCGCACCCATTGGTATTGTATAAATCCAAATTACACTACCAACTGCATGTGCTGTAAGAGTGGCGCCTAAACTTCGCATTAATAAATTACCAGAAAACTTTTTAGGTAAAATATTAGCCACAATTGGAATAACCCAATAAATAGTATAAATCCACGCAACCTTACCAACAGGATGCATCACAAAAGCAAGAATGCATAAAGCTGGAACAATCATCCCATAAAATTCTCTTCTCTTTGCCTTAAAACCAAAATACATTACTGCAAAAAACATAGGTAACACCCTAACAAAATTAACAATGCTCCATTCCTTACCAACAATTAAAAAATCAGATACCTCTGCAGACAGGACTGCAATGATACCAAAGACTGGTCCTAAAAATGATCCTGCAATTGGACCAAAAAATTGAAATAAGGTAAAAAATTGATTTTCAGCCCCAACTAAGGGAGAAAAATTGATTTTCTTACCAATCAAAACTAAAGCAAAAAAAATTAACAAAAAAAGAACCCTTTTCTTGGTAAAAAAGTTTTTAAAATCCATATTACCTATGAATCTTAATTATTTAAATAAATTTCTGTGCGCAAGAACATCTCCAACAAGATATAAGGAGCCACTAATTAAAAGCATCTCTCCCTTATTAGTCAAGGATAAACCAAAATTAATGGCTTCCTTTATATCTGGACACAAATAAACCTCTTTATTATACTTCTTAACTTCTTTTTCTAGTAATTTAAGAGAAGCAGGTTTGAAATTCCCTTGGGTTAAAACTACCTTCTCAACTAAAGGAACAATTAGCTTTAACATTTTAGAAATTTCTTTGTCCTCAGCAGTGCCTAAAAGCAATACTTTTTTACACTTTATTGGTTTAATAAACTGAACCAAAGATTTCATCCCCTCAACATTATGTGCACCATCAACTATAACTAACGGATCTTTTTGAATTATTTCCAAACGGCCTTTCCAAAACGATTTCCTTAAACCTTCTTTCATCGCACCTAATGGAATATTTAACAAATCTGCAACAAGTAAAGATAATAATGCATTCTTAATTTGACATTCTCCTAATTGTTTGATTTCAAATGCAGTATTTATCAACCCAGAAACAGTAAATAATTGACTCTCAAAATCAGAACGATTAATCTTTGCCTTTAACTCATGATCTAAAACATAAAACTCAGATTTCTTTTCATTACAAATTTCCTTGAATTTTTTTATCACCCTTTTGTCTGTTTCAGCAGTAACAACGATAGATTTTTCTTTAATTATCCCCGCTTTTTCACTGGCAATCTTTAATTTTGTTTTACCAAGATGTTTTGTATGGTCAATAGAAATATTTGTAATTACGGAAATTTCTGGACGTAATATGTTTGTAGCATCTAATCTTCCTCCCAAACCAGTTTCAATTATTGCAAAATCCACTTTTTGCTCTGCAAAATATTCAAACGCAAGCGCAGTAGTAAATTCAAAAAAAGTAGTTTGAATTTTTTCCTTCTCAACAATCACTTTTAATTTTTTAGTTAATCTAACTAATTCACTATCACTTATTTCTTTATTATTAATCTTTATACGTTCATTAAATCTTATTAAATGAGGACTAGTATACAAACCAACTTTATAACCTGCAGATTGTAAAATAGTAGCGATAAAACAAGCCGTACTTCCCTTACCATTAGTTCCCGCAATATGAATTGATTTAAACTTATTTTGAGGATTTTCTAAAGCACCAACAAGCTTAATAATCTCGTCTAATCCCAACTTAATCCCAAATCGGGTAAGTCCATATAAATAGTCAAGAACCGGTTGCATACTTTACCTATTAGAACCTCTATTTTTAATGTTTTCTTAACTCAATGATATCTTTTCAATACCATAATATATTTAAACATCCCTCATTAACAAAATCCTGGGTGGTTATAGTTGAAAGAGGATGATTATTTAGTTAAAACTGGAACATTTGGTCCTGTTCTGGAAGAAAGAGAATTTACTAAAGAAGAAAAAATAATTTTAAAATATTTCTTCACAAATATTGATAAAAATATTTATGCTGCAACAGATAATATGCCTAACTCGCTTTGGGCACTTTTAGAGGGTGGATATAGTCGAAGCCAGCTATCAATGAGAATGCGGTTCTTACAAATTTTTGAAGAAATGCAACAAGATTATGAGAAAGGAAATTTACCAAAAGAAGATTTAATTACAGTAACAGACTTTTCAAAACAAATTCAAGAAGGAGGCCAAGTTAACCTATCCTTTTTCTTAAGTAAGGCCGAGAAGTTTATGCGTAAATGGGCGGTTCAATATGGTCATAGTTCACTAAAAGATTCTGATATAATTCGTTTTGCCATTGAAAATATTTCTCAACATGTAGTTAATCCATTGGAAGAGACTAAATTAGGAGCATTTCAAGAAAAATCAACAAGATATGTAGAATTTGGTAGAGACCATTTAATTGTACCAACAGACCTAAAAGAATTTGAACAAGAAATTAGATCATGGAACAATTTGTTAATTAGCAGTTACGAAGAATCAAGACCAATTGTGGAAGAATTCATTAAAACTAAATTGCACAAAGAGGAATTTAAAACAGAAGCTGCCTTTAATCGAACTGTTGTTGCTAAAACATTTGATATTATTCGTTATTTACTTCCTGGAACAATGCTAACTTCTTTAGGAGTTGTAATGCCAACAAGAGAAGCAGAGAGACATTTTTCAAAATTATTAAGTGATCCAAGAGCAGAGATGAGATCTTTAGGAACTGCTTTATTAGAAGAAGGGAAAAAAGTTTCTCCAGGACTTTTAAGCCATGTGTGTGTAAATGACTATCAAGTTAAAAGAAGAGAATCCATGGATCGACTTCAATCAGAAATTAATTTGAAAAAATGTAAGTTTGAAATTGGTAGAAATAACAGATCAGTCAAATTGTTAAATCTCTCTTCCGATATTGAAGCAAAGATGGCCGCAGCAATGCTTATGGAACATAACAATAATGCCAATGATTACTTAGACTACCTTAATCTTTGTTTGCGTGGAGATAACTTAACAAAAAGTATTATTGAAATCTACTTAAAAGATAGAGGTCCATTTGACGAAATGCCCCAAAGCACAGAAGTAGGAAATATCTTATTTGAAATCAACATGGATTTTGGCGCTTATCGTGATTTGATGAGACATAGAAGAAACCTTTTTTTATGTTCTCCAATTACTGCCTTAGCAGGATTTGAATATCCCGAATATGTTGAAGAAGAATCTGAGTTAATGAAAGTTAAAGAAAAATTTAATTTGTGTGCAGAAGTAACAAAAGAACTTCACATAAAAATAAAAAATAAATTACCTCATTTAGCGGGGTATATTGTCATGTTTGCAAATAAACAAAAAATGATTTGGCAAATGGACCCAAGACAACTTGCTTATGTTGTTGAACTAAGAACAACTCCTGCAGGACATTATTCCTACAGACATATCTGCCAAGAAATGTTTAAAGTAGTTAAAGAAGAAATGCCCACTTTTTGTAAATTTATTAATGTAGATCTTTCTTTAGGCGAAGAAGGAAGAAGAAAGCAAGAAGAAAAAACAGTTGAAAAATTAAAAGATCTTGGAGAAAAAGATCTTGAAAAGGTATCTTAAAATGGAAAATATACACAAAACAGATCCTCAAGTTGCAAAATTAGTTGAATCAGAACAAAAAAGGCAAGACGAGAAATTATCAATGATACCTTCAGAAAATTTTTTCTCATCATCTGTAAGAGAAGCAGTTGGCTCAGTATTCATGCATAAATATGCTGAAGGAAATGTTGGTGCACGATATTATGAAGGCAATGAATTTGTTGACCAGCTTGAATTATTAACTCACGCCAGAGCCAGAACCGCGTTTAATCTTCCAGATAATTGGGGAGTGAATGTTCAAGCATTAGCAGGGAGTAATGCTAATCTTGCAGTATATCTTGCTTTATTAAAAATGGGGGATACAATTATGGGAATGTATCTTCCAGATGGAGGACATCTATCCCATGGGTGGAGTTACGAACCAAAACAAGTTCAAGACCATACCAAATTAACCTATTTTGGTGGAAGCAGAAAAGTCAATATTACTTCTAGAATTTTTAAAACAGTTCAATACAAAACTGATCCTAACACGCAATTATTAAATTATGATGAAATTGAAAAAATTGCAATAGAACACAAACCAAAATTAATTATTACTGGGGGGACCGCATATCCACGAGAAATTAATTATAAAAAAATGAAACAAATTGCTGATAAAGTAGGAGCATATTATCTTGCTGATATTGCTCATGAAGCAGGCCTTATTGCTGCAGGGGTCAATAGTTCTCCAGTAGGAATTGCTGATGTTGTTACAATGACGACACATAAAACATTAAGATCGGCAAGAGGAGCATTAATTCTTGCTCATGAAGATATGATTAAAAAAATTAATCGCGCAATCCTACCAGGATTACAGGGGGGGCCATTTAATCATAGCATTGCAGGCATTTGTGTTGGTCTTGGAGAAGTTAACAAACCAGAATTTAAAGAATATGCTGTTCAAATTATAAAAAATTCACAAAAAATTGCAAAAGAATTACAAAAATATGAATTTAATATTGTTTCTGGTGGCACAGATAAGCATCTTGTTTTAATTAATCTAAGTAATAAACACATTCTAGGTAAGAAATATGCTCGTGCATTAGACCATGCAGGTATTGTAGCAAATATGAACACAATGCCTCAAGAAACTAAAAGTCCAGCAAACCCATCAGCATTAAGAATTGGAACTCCTTGGTTAACTACAAGAGGAATGAAAGAACCAGAAATGGAAAAGATTGCAAAATGGATGAATCAAGTAATGGAACTGTGCAAACCATGGAAAGAATTAGAATTTAAAGAATTTGAAAAACAAATTTCAGAATCTATAGAAATAAAAACAATTGCTCAAGAGGTTAAAGAACTTTGTTTAAAATTTCCACTTAAATTTTAAATTTTCTTTTTTATCTTTTACTTAGAATTTTTCTTAATAAATTGTTGAACTCTTTTCTCACCAACTGGCTCTGCTGCACTACCCAACTCATAATATATTTTTTCCACAAAATTTCCCCAAGAAAAATCTCCTTTTTCTTCTTTAATTTTGTTAATTACAATTTCTTTTGTTTCTATTCCTTTATGAAGATGATAATAAACACTTCTTTGTGTTACAGCAGGAAATACTTCATTATAAATTTTACAAATTTGATATCCGTAACCCTTCCCCAAATAATGAAGAATCTCAACAACATTTTGCCTAATTGGACTTTTAAGTGGTCTACCCCTTCCCATAGTTAAGGATAACCCAAGATCATTTATATTTGTTTTCATATAGAATCATCAAAGGATTTATATAATTAAACTAAATTAATTTTACCATGTCTAAACCAGTAATAAGCAAAATTAAACAAAAAGACATTGCTAAAGAAAGAATCCTAATTTTATTTAATCAAGCAGAAGGAGTTTTTTCTAAAAATAAAAGTTTAGCCAATCGTTATGTTACTTTAGCCAGAAAAATTGCAATGAAAGTACGGATAAGAATGCCATTAGAACTTAAAAGAAAATTTTGTAAACATTGTTACAAATTCCTTCAACCAGGAGCAAATTCCAGAATTAGAACAAAAGATGGAAAAGTAATTATTTCTTGTTTTGAATGTAAAAAATTTACTCGAATCCAAATCAAAAAAAAACTAAAGAACCCCTAAGGCAAATAACGCAACCAAACTTAACCTTATTGTTCTGGGGACTAATGCATAAAGAAAAAATTTGATTTTATTCATTTTAAATATTCCTGAGATCCAACAAATAGGAACATATGGCACTGGAGTTAATGCTGCAAAAGGTACAATTAAACTATATTTGTTATAACGATGCTTCAATATCAAATATTTCTTTTCACCATAAATTTTGCGAAAACCATCTTTTCCAAACTTAAGTCCCAAATAATATCCCAGAAATGTTGCTAAATAACTTGCCAACAAAACAAGTCCCAATACCTGTAATGGATTTAAACCAAAGCCAATTCCAATAAATAAGGGAACATCCGGCCCAATTGGCTGCATTAACATATCAGCAAAAAAAGCAATTAAGAAAACACCAATTAACCCATAACTAATAATTAAATCCTGAACACTGTCCTCAACTTGTGGCAAAAATATTAAAATTAAAAGAAACAAAAATGTTACAAAGAATAAAAATGAAAAAAACCTTTTTTTCATTCCTTGTTTAATTCTATCAGCTAAGTGCGCATCCTTAATCCTTTTTTTAATAGTCTTCTTCACTTCTTCTCTTCCGTTTATCGCTCTTTCTCCAATAATAATTTTCTTTCAGTCCTCGCAACAACTCTTCTAATTTCATCAACCACATCAACATTAGCAGAGATTGAATCAACTCCTTGATGAACTAAAAAATCCGCCATTTCTGGGCGTGATCCTGCTTGGCCACAAATTGAAGTTTTAACTTTATATCTTCGACACGTCTTAATTACTTTAGAAATCTCTCCCAAAACTGCAGGATGCATTTCATCAAACAATTTAGAAATCCTTTGATTATTTCTATCAATCCCTAATGTTAGTTGAGTTAAATCATTTGTCCCAAAAGAAACAAAACTAATTCCCTCTTTACATAAATCTTCAATAATCCAACATGATGCAGGCGTTTCAATCATAACACCAAAATCAATATCTTTGCAAGGTTCTAATCCTACTTCTCGCATAATTTCTTTTGCTTTCTTAACTTCATCTGTTCTAATAATGAATGGTAACATAACGCCTACATTATCAAAACCTTCTTCATGTAACTCCTTAATTGCTTTAAACTCTGCTTTTAAAATTCTTGGCTCATCCAATAAACGACGAATCGCATGCCACCCAATCATTGGATCAGTTTCCTTTGGCTCTTTATCTCCGCCTTTTAAATTCCTATATTCATCTGAACGAAGATCTGAACATCTTACCCAAACTGGCTTGTGCAAAAATGCTTTTGCAATTTTACCAATCCCTTCCTTGAGCATATTTTTGTAATCTTCATCTCGATCTTGTCTGATATATTCAGCAGGGTGAATCCCAGAATTAGCAATCATTATTTCTATTCTTACTAATCCAACACCATCAGCCCCAGTTTGCGCTGCCCTTTCTGCAACATCTGGAAGATCCATAATCACTTTAATATCTGTTGCAGTGAGAAGTGTCTCTCCTTGCATAGTAGCAATAATTTTCTTCTCTTCTTGTTTAATTTCCACTTTTCCAGAATAAACAATCCCATGTGTTGCATTAACTGTGATTTCTTGATTTTCTTTCAAAATTTGTGTTGCATGTTCCGTTCCCACAATGCAAGGAATTCCCATCTCTCTAGAAACAATAGCTGCATGACAAGTCATTCCACCTTCGTCAGTAACAATTGCTCCTGCTTTTTGCATAGCCGGAACCATATCTGGAGTGGTCATACTAGTAACAAGAATATCTCCTTTCTCAATTTTATTTAACTCAGAAGCATCTTTAATAATCTTAACTCTCCCATGATATACCCCCCGAGAAGCAGTTTCTCCTTTAATCAAGATTTGTGCATCACTTTCCGCCTTGTCTGATTCTTCTTGAGAGACAGATGATACAGATTCAACTTTCTTTTCTTCTTGATGAAATGTTGTTACTGACCTTGCCTGTACAATAAACACCTCATCATTTTCAATCGCCCATTCAATGTCTTGAGGACAACCATAATGTTCTTCAATTTTTCTTCCTAATCTAGCCAATTCTTTAATGTGAGAATCAGGTATAACTTGTCTTTCTTGTTCATTCTTTGGAATATCAGATTTAATATTTTTTCCATCCTCGCTTCTAAATAAACCCCAAACTTGTTTTTTAATTTTCATTGATTTTATTTCTTTAGATTTTTTATCAATAATATATGTATCAGGGTTAACCTCCCCCCCAACAATTGATTCTCCAAGACCATAAACAGCTTCTATAACCATTTCATTCTCTTCATTTGTGGAAGGGTTAATAGTAAACATAATTCCTGATTGATCAGAATTTACCATTTTTTGTACTACTGCACAAATCAAAACTTTAGAATGTTCAAAATTATTCTTTTCTCGATAATAAACCGCTCTTGCAGTATACAAAGAAGCCCAACATGCCTTTACAGCAGCAACAACTTGATCTTGACCTTTAATGTTTAGATAAGTTGCCTGTTGACCAGCAAATGAAGCAGAAGGTAAATCTTCAGCAGTTGCAGAACTTCTTACCGCAACAAAAACATCCTTAACATTAATTAAATCATGTGCGTCTTTTCCTGCTCCAAGTAACTCATAATTATCTTTAATCTCTTCTGCAATATCTTCAGGGACTTCAGAATTTCCAATTAAATCTCTAACTTGTTTCGCTACCTGTTGTAATTTCTCAGTATCATCAACATTAAGCCCCTTTAATAAATTTTCAATCTTTTCTTTTAATCCAGTTACTTCAATAAAATGCTTGTAAGTTTGAGCAGTAACACAAAATCCACCAGGGATTGGGAACTGATTATTATACATCTCTCCTAAGTTCGCGCCCTTGCCACCAGCAACAGCAATCGAACCTTTATTTAAATCTTTAAACCATGCAACGTAAGACATTATATACACCTCTTTTTTTGAAAACCAAACCAAAATAATTAATTACTTTAATTTATCTTCAAATATCCCAATAACAATAATAATAGGCAAGTAGGTTATTTAAATATTATCTTTGTTAATTTAAAAATTAAGAAAAAAAATTAAGAATTAACCTTAACTTGTTAAAATAATTATTTACTCTTCATCTAAGTCTTCACCAAAATCTTCTGTATCTTCATACCGTTCATCAGGTACATCTTCAGGCATTTTTTGTAAATCCTCTTGAGAAATTGTTTCAAACCTTCGACGTCTTTGTTGTGGACGGTCTGGTTTTTCTAATTCCTTAACAACTTCAGCAAAGCCAGCGTTTTTCAAAACTTTAGTTACCTTTACTTTTACATAATCACCCTCTTTTGTGTTTGGCACAAAAAGGACAAATCCTTTTACTTTAGCAATTCCATCGCCTTTACCACCAACAGAATTAATAAACACATCATATTGTTGCCCTTCAGTTACAGGGGCATCTCTGTTCTCATCCATTTAATATATCCCTCCGAATATTTGAAAAAGTTTCTCAGAAATATGTACATCAATGTACTTCCATTTAGTACTGTTTCTATTTTGAGAATTAGATTGTTGCATTTGTTTTATTTTTTAAAATCACTTATAGTACTTAGAGACAACAACCTTATTTAAAGGTTTCTAGAATTTTTTTATACTCTGCTTAGAGTGGCCTGGTCCTGTCCCTTGTACCTAGATTCCTCTGCCTGTTCTAAGGGATTATTTAATCTCATTAAATTTAATCTTGATTGAGACATCCCCGCTATGATTATTCCATTACCCCACATAATATTCTCAAAAGTAACTTTCCCATCAAAAACATTTTTTGGACCAACATAGGGAGCATTTGCATGAGTACTAAATACTGCCAATCGTGGGTCATGATGATTCATTTCAGAAACATGCCCGATACAGGATTCTGGAATTCTAACCGTTTCTGCACTTGCAGAAATAAAAAAAGTCCCTTTTTTAAGATAATATCCTTGTGAAAAATCTCTTAAATCAACTTTCCTAAAACATTCTTCCATTGGTTTTCCTTTTTCCAAAACTCCTTGTTCATAAACCCAAATTAAAGAGTCCATTGTTAACTTTATCCCTTGATCATAAAATACATCACTGCCCCCTAGCAAATTACCCTCTCTTTCTAACTCTAAATCGCCAGATTCAATAAATCTGTAAACTTCATTTCTAAGAACTGGAACCTTTCCTTGATAATCTAATAACAATTGTCCAGGAGAATCTCCTTTACAAATCTTAACAACCGCACCAGTTGAAATTAAAGAACACAAAGGGAATCCAGAAAATTCTCTTCCATGTAATGTTAAATCATCATCAGCAGATTGTAATCTTATCCCTAATCGTGCCCATGAACTTCTTGAACAAATTTCTCCTGCAACCACCACATCTTTTTTTGTTATTCTTTCAGTAGTAGTACATAAATAAAACGAACCAGGAATCATTACAATACCATTTTCATCAAATGATATTTCTTGTAAATATCTTTCAATTATCTCTTCACTAGAAATCTGAGCTAAAGGATCTTCGTCTAAAAAATGAGCCTGCCTTCTTTTTTCTTCTAAGTCTTTCCATTTTGTAGGATGATGCCTAAACAACCGATCGATTCTAACATCTAAAGAAAAAGCACTAAAATCTAATCTGGGAGATACTTCAAATAATCTTCCTTCTTCTCTTAAAAGATCAACTTTAGATAAAACTCCTGCCATAACTCATCAGAAGAACTGCCATTTAAAAGAATTTAGATAAAAAGTAACAAACAATCAAATCCCTGTTTTTTCTTCTAGTCCTTTTTCTTTTTTCTTGAGTTTATATAGATGAATAGTATCACTATAAAGAATAACTAAACAGATTATAGTTAAAATTAAAGCCAATACCCAGAAAGGCACTTCAAAATACATCTTTGCAACAATTAAAATAACTCCCACAATAGCTAAGATAGTTCTAATTTTGGCAAAGATCGTTCTTTCTTCAGCCATTATTGTACGTTCTTCAGCAAGAGCATTTTTTTCTCCTTTCATAAACAATGTAAAAAATTACAAGAATAAAAATGTTTTGATTTAAAAAAGAAAGAAAAAAGAAAGAAAAGAATTAAGTTATATCTCTTAACCCAGACTCTTGGACTTCAAAACAACATTCTCCATCGGCCAAGTTTGGTGCATCGATTAACTTTGCAACTCGAGACCCTTTCTTACCTTTTCTAAGATAAATTCTGAAAGTAGATGCATGTGCAACAATGTGTCCACCAATTGAAGTAGTTGGATCTCCAAAAAATTGATCTGGTTTAGCCATAACTTGATTAGTTACATAAACACAAATATTTAATGTAGATGCAATCTTAGCTAAAGCATGCATATGTCTGTTTAATTTCTGCTGTCTCTCAGCTAAGGTACCACGCCCAATAAATTCTGCTCTAAAGTGAGATGTTAAAGAATCAACAACTACTAATCTAACTTTCTTACCTTGTTCTGTAACTAAACTATCAACTTTTTCTGCAAGTAACATCTGATGATCAGAGTTATAGGCTCGAGCAACCATGATCCTACTCAATGCATCTTCAGGATTAACGCCTGCACCATTCGCAAGTTGAATAATTCTTTCCGGTCTAAATGTGTTTTCTGTGTCTAAATAAACAACATAAGCATCAGGGTCTTCCTTTACTGTATGTACAGCCAAAATATGACCAATTTGTGTTTTTCCAGAACCAAATTCTCCAAAACATTCAGTGATTGCATTAGTTTCAAATCCGCCACCCATTAAAGTATCAAAACTCTCTGAACCGGTGCTAATTTTTCTAATTAATTCTCTTTTCTTTAAGACGGCCATACCTGTTTCAAAACCCATTTTCATGCTATCACGAGCAGCATTAATCATTTTTCTTCCAACAGCTTCTGAAACACCTGCAGACTCAGCCAATTCTCCTAAAGTTGCAACAGCAATAGACATTAAATCCCTATAACCAGCAGATTCTAATTTTTCTGCAGTTGCAGCTCCTACTCCTGGTAAATCCTGAATAGTTAGTTTTTCCATTTTCATTTCTTTTGATTCTTCCACTTTAGGCTTTTTAGCCATTTTAGTAGTTTCTTTATCAGATAAGTTTTCAGTACTTATAATAACATCCGCAACAATTTCATCTTTTGACATTTTCACACCCCTTATTCTTGTTCTTTAAGAACAATATGTTCGTAAGCTTTCTGTAATACAATACTTGCTTTTGGTAAATCATTAACTCTCAAAGAGTTTGTACTTTGCCAATTTCCATCTTTATCAGTATAATTCCTTTCTATACTAATAGTTTTATACTCTACAGAATTTCCATCTTTCTGGCCTTGATTAAGCCAAATTGTAGCAGAAATTGCTCCTGCTCTAAACTTTTTTGCTGGCAAATTGCCAGTACTTTCTACTTTTTTTTGTGTCATTTTTTATACCTCTTTGCTTTCGCATTTTATTTCAAACCGGCAATAATTATATTGCTAGCGAGGGTGCAACCATTTTTGATTACAATAACTTAGCAGCAGAAGTCCTTTAAATAGTTTGTCCGCACCTGTCCAGTGTGTCCAGTGGGTTTAACTATCTCTTCTTCTAAATAAAAATATTTAAATAATAAAAAAAAACATTCTAGATCTATGAACAAAGATTTATCATTAAAAACTATCTTAGGGATATCTGTTGCAGGAATGTTATTCTCAGGTTACTTATTATATGGCGAATTAATACAGAAAGTATGCCCAGTAGAAGGTTGTTCTTATATGTTAGGTCTACCAGTATGTGTTTATGGTTTTATTATGTATTTAGCAGTTTTTATAATTAGTCTGCTAGGATTAAAATCAACAAAATAAAGAAATTTATTTCAATTTAGGAAGTTCTTGTTCCCCGGTAACTGTAAGAACATTTTTATTAACATCAAAGTTAACAGTTATCATATCATTAATGATGATATCATTTCCAGCTAAATAATAAGAAATGTTTCTTAGCTCCCTGATTCTAACCTTCTCAACATCCTTAAATTCCAAAACTTTGAAAGGAGTTTTAGCAGTTAAATGTGGATTATTAGAATCAAACAAACCAATAAAGGCAGTTTTAAATCCGTCTTTATCTTTTCCTGGTTTTCTACTAAGAGTTATACTTTTAACTTTGTATGTTTCCATAATACTACTTAATGAAATGCTCTTTTTTAAACATTACTAAAATTTCTTTCAAATGTAAGTAATATGATACTCCAAAAGCAAGAGCAAAGAATACTAGTATCCAAAATCTACTTGCCCAAAATCCACCTAAAAGATAACCAACAAGAAAACCAACAATCATCATTATAAATGGGAAAATAGGTTCAGAATATCTTCGCATATAAAATAAACGAGCTGCTAAAAATCCAGAAATAATTACAGAGATATAAGTAAATGATGCACTCCTTAACAAAATTGCAATAACAAAACCAACCGCAGCAAAAAATACGGTGATAGCTTCTGCCCATTGTTCTTCCCATGTAAATTTGTTTACCATTTTTTTATACCTATTTCTCAGAACCAATTAATATGTATCCTGCAGCGATTATTGTTCCAACAACTATTGCTAAAATTAAACCAATTGTAGTCCCTGTTAATAGTAATACTGAAGCTAATAATATTTCTCCAATTCCTAAAAAAAACAACATCCTTGATCCAAAAAATAAAGCTAACCCATCCTGCTGAGGGAAAGGTAACCATGAACAAAAAGCTAACATTAGATTCATTTTTAATCCCAAATCAAAGAAATAACTTTGCGGGAAAAAATGTAAACCAATAGCAGAAAAGATAGCTAAAATTAAAGCACCATGAATTGCCCACATTGCAGTTAATGCCATAACATATGTGTTAAATCCATAACGAAATTCTCCAATTCTTTGCCTAACCATGAATGAAGAAACTACCCCACCAGCTAAAATTAATGGCACATACCCACGAGTAATAAAAGTAATAACTAACATAACTGCAATTCCTGCCCACCATGTTTTAAATTCAGCATTCTGTCCTTCCGCAAGCCCATACAATTTTTGACAAGAAATCTTAAACCAAAATGAAAAAGTAGCAATAAGTATCGCTAAAAATAAATTTTTTAATCCAAAAATTAAATTAAATTCTTCTGCCCCCCAATCACGAAATGAAAATATAAATCCAGTAATAATTATCGCAACAAGTATTCCAGAAAGTTCCTGCTTAGTAAAAATATAATAATCCCTTATCCTAGCAATAAACTCTTTAAAATATACCATCCTCTTTAGAAATATTAAACCCTTTTAATATATAAATGTTTACTGCCTCTTTAACAGGTAATACTTGTGTGCACTCTCTCCTCGAATAATTTCCTTTTCCTCAACTAATTTAAATTTACTTGAAATGGTCAATTCCCAATTTTTGCGTCCAATTAAAAGAAGCATCCCACCGGATTTCAAAAGGTAACTAGTTTGATAATATAACTCATTTAATTTTTCTTCGTCTTTAGAAGTAATTTGCGCGATAATACAATCAAACTCCTTCTCATTAAATTTAACATCCCACTCGTCCAAAGAATATTTTTGAGCTTCAAGTAACTCCCTAGTTCCAGCAAGGATAGAATTTTTTCTGGTTGCAGTAATATTCTGCATAGTCGTATCCACAGAAAAAACTTTAGTAACTTCTTTTTTATCCAAAGAGGAATTTAACCCAGAGAATAAAGGAATCTTGTTAAAAGAATATTTTTCCTTACCCAATGTGCAAACAGAATTAGCAAAAATTGCAGCTTCAATGGCTATAGTGCCATCCTTTGCCAAGCCCACCAATAATTTTTGTCCCTTCTCAAACTTTGAAGCCCTAACAAAATGATATGCTAAATCACCCTTAAAAGATGCAGGACTAGTAAACAGTCTATATTCACGATTATTTATTTCTTTTCCAACCAAATCTAAACCAACAAAATATTCTTTACCATTAAAATATACAATAACGTAACTATCCGGTTTCTTCAACTCCAATTTTGGACTAATTTTCAATTTATCAAGAGAAGCAAATAATTTACCAGCAACAACTTTAGCAATAGCTAAACGATTATCGTTCCCTTTAACATTTTCAATTTCAACCTTAAATGATAATTCCGAAGTAAACAAATCTTTTAATTCAACCTTATTAACATCTAATTGGTTAAAATCAGAAACACTTTCAAAAGCAACCAAAATTCTCCTTACTGATTGTAAATGATATGCTAAATTTATTGCTTCTTGTTTATCAACATCAACTTCTAAAACAGAATTATTAATTTTTGTATCCTTACCAATAATCTCTTTAACTTCCTTATTACATAATTCTTCAAATCCAGAGTTAACTATTAAAAAAAGTTTCATCCTTCTTTATCAGCCTGAATTTCAGGATCTGCCTCTGATTCACCATCAGATTTTTCTTCTATAACAACTGCAGAATCAACTTCACCATTTGCCTCTTCATCAATAACAACTTCTTCATCTTCAACAATTATCTTTGCAGCAGCAGCTAAAGTATCCCCTTCAGAAAGACGTATAATTCTTACACCCTGAGTTGCCCTACCAATTACTGAAATGTCAGAACATTTCATTCTAATAGCAATTCCTTGATTAGACATAACCATTAAATCCTCATTGCCCTCAACTAACATTACAGTTTTAACTGGACCATTCTTGTCAGTAATTTTAATATTAGTAACTCCCTTACCACCACGATGACATAACCGATATTCGCTTACCGAAGTTCTTTTACCATAACCTTTTTCTGTTAAGGTTAAAATTTCTTTATCTTCTTCTGCAGCCAACATTCCCATTACTTCATCGCCAGGATTTAAACGAATTCCTCTAACTCCACGTGCAGATCTACCAATTGCTCTAATTGAACTTTCATTAAATCTATTAGCAGAACCATTCTTTGTTGCTAGAAGAATTTCTTTGTCACCAGTAGTGTGTTTTACCCCAATTAATGTGTCTCCTTCATCAAGATTAACTGCCCTAATTCCTCCTTTTCTAGGGTTAGAGAATGCACTTAATTCAGTTTTCTTAATTGTACCCTGCTTGGTAGCCATGAATAAATATCCTTCCTTAAAATCACTTACGGGAATTACTGCATTTATATTTTCTCCAGGACTTAAATTTAATAAATTTGCAACGTGTTTTCCCTTTGCCTGTCTACTTCCTTCAGGAATATGGTAAACTTTTAACCAATAGACTTGACCAAGATCTGTAAAGAAAAGTAAATATGCATGTGTTGAGGTGATATAAAGCCGGTGAACAAAGTCTTCTTCTTTCATTCCTGCTGCAATGACTCCCCTACCCCCTCTTTTTTGAGTTTTATACGTATCCAAAGGAATTCTTTTTACGTATCCAGAATTGGTTATTGAAACAACAACAGTTCCCTCTTCAATAAGATCTTCCAAATCAACATCATCATCATCTCCACCAATAATAATCTTTGATCTTCTTTCATCTCCATAACTTTCAATTAACTCTTCCTGTTCTTCTTTAATAATCGCTAATACTTTTTCTCCAGAAGCTAAAATCCCAGCATAATAATTAATTTTTTCTAACAACTCACCATGTTCAGTTCTGATTTTTTCCTGTTCAAGAGAAGCTATTTTTTGCAATTTCATTTCAAGAATTGCCTTTGCTTGAATTTCAGTTAGACTATAAGTATTTATTAAAAATTGTTTTGCTTCATCAACAGTTTTACTTTTTTTAATTCCAGGAATAACATCATCAATGTTATTAATTGCTATTAATAATCCATCAAGAACGTGAATTCTTTTTTCTGCCTGAGCTAAATCATATTCTGTCCGCTTAGTTATAACTTCTTTACGAAATTCAATATGGTGTTCAAGAATATCTTTCAACCCTAAAACTCTTGGTTGGTTATCAACTAATGAAAGTAAATTAATTCCAAATGTAACACTTAAACGAGAATACTTGTAAAGTT
>Ga0233431_1003253_pt1 | contig 20065 bp, 29 predicted proteins | sample SI_118_April2016_FD_179867 | JGI IMG/M metagenome (GOLD analysis project Ga0233431, IMG submission 179867) | Seawater microbial communities from Saanich Inlet, British Columbia, Canada - SI_118_April2016_200_MG | ecosystem: Environmental > Aquatic > Marine > Inlet | place: Canada: British... | reverse complement strand
CCTATCCATTGTAACTCTTGATTAATATTTTCATGGTTATTTCGACGTACTTTGATAATTGTGATTTTTTTACTCATTAAAACAGTAATTCTTTTGTGATTTTTAAACTTTATCCAAAAACTTTATATACTGGTTCGATTTTAGGTGATTGTGGTTGACCTAAGGTCAACGACACACCTCCTTACAATTTAATAAACGAGGATTAATATTATGGCTGAAAAAAAAAAGGAAGAAAAAAATAAAGTCTCGGAAAAAAAATCTAAAGACGCTGAATTACAAGAAATAAAAGAATTGTTACAACGTACACAAGCAAATTTTGAGAATTATCGTAAACAAACTGAACAACGTAATGAAGAAATTAAAGAATTTGCTACTAAGGATATAATTTTACAAGTTTTACCTATCCTTGACAATTTCGAATTAGCATTAAAAAATGTTGATCATGAGGATCATGACAATTTTATTAAGGGAATAGAATTAATTTATTCTCAAATTAATGGTGTGTTAGAAGATAATGCCGTTAAAACAATGGATACTGAAGATAAAGAATTTGATCCTTACTATCATGAAGCGTTGATGAAAGTTGATTCTGATTTTCCAGAAAACAAAATTGTTGAAGAATTTCAAAAAGGGTATTTGATGCATGATAAAGTTATCCGTCATGCACGGGTAAAAATAAGTTCTGGTAATAAAAAACAAAAATAATAATGATTACGGAGGAAAATTAAAAATCAAATTGATTTTTAGTCCCTCCTCAAGAAATTCGGAGGAATATAAAAAAAATGACAAACGAAAAAGAAAATAAAAATAATGTTTCCGGTGCAACTATCGGAATTGATTTAGGTACAACTTTCTCTGCAGTAGCAGTATTAGAAGGTGGTAAGCCAACAATTATACCAAATGTTGAAGGTACAAGAACTACTCCTAGTGTTGTACACATTAAAGATGATGAAGTTACTGTTGGACAAATAGCAAGAAACCAAGCTATTGTTGATCCGTCCCATACTATTCGTTCTATTAAAAGAAAGATGGGTTCAAACGAAAAGTTAGAAATTGGTGGTAAAGATTATACTCCTGAACAAATTTCTGCCATGATTTTACAAAAGTTGAAAAAAGATGCTGAAGCATATCTTGGACAACCTGTAAAGAATGCTGTTGTTACTGTACCTGCTTATTTTAACGATTCTCAAAGACAAGCAACAAAGAATGCTGGTGAGATTGCAGGATTAAATGTATTAAGGATAGTTAACGAACCTACTGCTGCATCTCTTGCTTATGGGTTAGATAAACAAGATCAAGAACATACTGTATTGGTATTTGATTTTGGTGGTGGTACTTTCGACGTTTCAATTTTAGAATTGGGTGACGGAGTATTTGAAGTTAAATCAACTAACGGAGATAATATGTTGGGTGGAGATGATGTTGATGATTTAATTATCAATTATCTTGTTGACATTTTCAAAAAATCTACTGGTATTAACTTAAACGATGATGCTACTGCAGTGCAAAGATTAAAAGAAGCTGCAGAGAAAGCTAAAATTGAATTATCTACAAAAACTAAAGTTGAAATTAGTATTCCTTTCATTACCGCGGATCAAAACGGTCCAAAACATATTAAGGAAGAATTGACTAGGGCAAAATTTGAAGAGTTATTTTCTGACATTTTGAAAAGGTTAGAAAATCCTGTTAAAATTGCTTTGAAAGATGCTGATTTAGATATTAGTAAGATTGATAAAGTTGTTTTTGTTGGTGGTTCAACAAGAATTCCTGCTGTGCAAGAGTTAGTTAAAGGTATTATTGGTAAGGACGGAGATAAGTCCGTTAATCCTGACGAAGCTGTCGCTTTAGGTGCGTCTATTCAAGCAGGAGTAATTGCTGGAGATGTTAAAGATGTCTTGTTACTTGATGTAACTCCGTTAAGTTTAGGTATTGAAACTTTGGGTGGAGTTTTTACTCAGTTAATTGAAAAAAATACTACCATACCTACAAAAAAATCTCAAACATTTAGTACTGCAGCAGATAATCAACCAGCAGTAACAATTAGGGTTGGTCAAGGAGAAAGATCCATGTTTGCTGACAATAAAGTGTTAGGACAATTTGATTTGGTAGGTATTGCACCTGCTCCAAGAGGAATCCCACAAATTGAAGTTACTTTTGATATTGACGCTAATGGTATCGTGCACGTTTCTGCAAAAGATTTAGGAACAGGTAAAGAACAAAAAATTCAAATTACTGGTTCTGGAAATTTAGACAAGGACGAGCTTGAAAAAATGCGTCAAGATGCAGAAAAAAATGCCGCTGAAGATGAGAAGAAAAAAGCTAAAATTGAAGCAGACAACGCAGCTGAAGCAGCAATTTATCAAACTAAAAAAGTTTTAACAGACTTTAAAGATAAAATTGATCAAAAAACTAAGAAAGATATTGAAGATAAACTTAAAGCTGTTGAAGAAGCTAAAAAAGTTGGCGACCCTGATGAAACCAATAAAAAAATTGAAGAGTTGAACAAAACTGTTCAAGAAATTGGAACAAAAATTTATCAGGAAGCAGCAGCTAAACAACAAGCTCAACAACCTCAAGATGGGGAGAAAAAAGAAGAGAAGAAGGATGATAATGTTGTAGATGCAGAATTTAAAGAAAAGGAAGAGAAGAAATAATTCTTCTCTCCAGAGGAAATTAAAATGACTAATGAATCTGAAAAAGTTCCATCTTTAGAAGAAAAAATGGGAATTTATAAAACTCTTGAAGCTTCATTGAGAGATGGTAATCTTTGTACTGTAATTGGAACTCTTGACGGTTTACAAGGGGGAGAATATAACTTAGGTGCATTATATCTAGGCGCAGCAATTGGTCTATCAGAAAAATTGAACGGTTATGACAAGAATCATCCTGGAGTTGATTTGTTAAAGACAATGATTGAGTACTGTAAACAACAGTCTGGATTGTACGAAGGAGAAGAGTAAGTTTTTTAATATACTTTATTTATTTCCTGTGTTAAGATGAGATTACCAACTGAAGAACAATGTTTTGTATATTTTGATGAATATAAAGTACCTAGAAATATCTACGATCATTGTTTACGGGTTAAAAAGTTAGCCGTACTCATTGCAGAAAAATTAAATCATAACGGTGTTAACATTAATGTTCCTTTGGTAAGGTGTGGTGCTTTATTACATGACTTATTTAAGGTTGTAGCATTAAAAGATTTATCACCAAACTCTTATCACAGTTACAAATTTTCAGAAGAAGAAACTGAAATGTGGAAAAAATTAAGGGACAAATATCCTCAAATGTATGAGGGAGAAGTTGCTTACATTGTGTTCAATAAAGATTTTCCAGAATTAGCATTATTGTTAAAGAATGTTAGTGATCCTAAACTTGATAACCGAAGTTGGGAAGAAGACATTGTACATTATGCAGATTGGCGAACATTAAAATCTGACGTTGTAAGTGTACATGATCGTTTAAAATATTTACAAGAAGTATACAAAAAAGAAGCTAAACAGTGGGAATCTGATGTTATGAAAATAACTTCATTTGAAAATAAAATTATGTCTATATTAAACATGCAACCAGAAAAATTAGCAGAATTAATTGAGGAAAAAATATGAGTAAAGATTATCCTAATAATAATGAAATTAAGGAGTTACTTAATAGATATCATGTTCCTAAATTAGTTTTAAATCATTGTAAAAAAGTAAAAGAAGTAGCAGTTTTTTTAGCAAAGAAATTAAACGAAAAAGGTGAAAATTATAACCTTGAATTAATTTCTGCAGCAGCAGAATTACATGATATTGGAAAGGCAATGACCTTTAAGGAAATTGATGTTGAAAAAAAAGAAGATATCATTTGTGCTGATGAAGAAAGAGAAAAATATGAATTTTGGTTTGACGAAAAGAAAAAGTTCGATAGTAAAAGTCATGCTAAAATTGCTGTTGATATTTTAAACAATTATCCTCTTGTTGCAGAGATAATTGGCAATCATACTCCCAAACAAATTAATAATAAAAATTTAAGCAAAGAAACAATATTAATTAATTATATTGATAAAAGAATTATAGAAACTAAAATTGTTCATATTAAAATTAGATTTGATTATTTTAAGAAGAAGTATGGTGCTATATTAAGTAGTGCCGATATTATTAACAAATATCTTCAAATTGAAAATGAACTTTTTGAGAAATTAGACTTTTCTCCTGAAGAATTAGAGGAAAAAATTAAAGAAAATGGCCAGTAAAGATTATTATAAATTATTAGGGGTAGAGAAAAGTGCTACTCGTGAACAAATCAAGAAAGCTTACAAAAAGTTAGCATTAAAGTATCATCCTGATAGAGCTCCAGAAGAGAAGAAAAAGGAATACGAAGAAAAGTTTAAAGAAATTAACGAAGCTGCTTCTGTGTTAGCTGACGATAAAAAACGTCAACAGTATGATCAGTTTGGTAGTTCTGCATTTTCAGGTGGAACTTCTAGTGGATTTCAAGGATTTGATTTCTCAGATATTATGTCACAATTTCGAGGTGGATCTTTTGGCGGAGTTGACGACATTTTTGACCAACTTTTTGGTGGAAGGGGACGTGGTCATGGTAGAGGAAGACGTGGTTCAGACTTACTTTATGAAATGGACATTAATTTAGAAGATGTTGTTAGTGGTGTAACTAAAGAAATTCGATTAAATAAATTGGAACATTGTTCAGAATGTAAAGGTAAGGGTGCATTAACATTTAAGGATTGTCATCATTGTAAAGGTTCAGGTTTTGTTAAGAGAGTACAAAGAACACCTTTTGGCGTGTTTCAACAATCAGGACCTTGCCCATATTGTCATGGTAAAGGAGAACTGCCACAAGATTCTTGTTCAAAATGTGGTGGTGAAGGTTTAGTTAGAAAAAGAAAAGATATTGAAGTAAAAATTCCTGCCGGTATTGAAGATGGAATGCGTTTACGTGTTTCTGGAGAAGGTGAAGTTGGCGCAAACAATGGTCCTAGTGGAGATTTGTTTGTTGAAGTAACTGTTAATGATCATAAATATTTTCAAAGGGAAGGTAATGATTTACACATTACTGTTCCAATTTCTTTTACACAAGCATCATTAGGTGATGAAATTGAAGTTCCAACAATTACTGGTAAGGCTAACTTAAAAATTCCCGCAAGTACACAATCAGAAACAGTATTTAGAATGCGTGGCAAAGGTATACCTTTCTTAAACAGTTCTGGTGCTGGTGATCAAATGGTAAAAGTTAGGATTGAAGTTCCTAGTAAATTGACTAAAAAACAAAAGGATTTAATTAAACAATTAAAAGAAGGTAAACCTATTAAGAGTTTCTTGAAAAAGATTTTTGGGTAAACCGTTGTGAATCATTTTTTATTATGTGACTTGGTGTTTCTAAAATCAAAAGTTTATTAAACTGAAAGTAAGTTTCTAAAAAGATGGCAAAACCAAAATTTAAACAGAAATGTAAAATATGTAATGATAACATGGTTGTAATTTATTCTTATCGACAATATCCTATATGTATAGAATGTCAAATGAAAAGGATCAATGTTGAAATTGAAGATCCAAAAATGAAAAAATTCTTCGACATTCCTAAAGAGTTGTACGAAAAATCTTCTTTCTTAAGAAATATTAAACAAGCTTACATTAGTTTCAAGAATTTGTCTGAGAAACAAGTTGAAGCGTTTAAGAAAGCTGTGAAAGATTTGAAAGAAGGTAAAGAAAAGGAATAAACTTTATTCAACCAAATTTTTCACAAATTTATTTTCTTTACTTACTAAAATTACTTTAGGTTTAATTGGTTTTTCTCTAAGAGTAAACCCTATAATAATAATCTCTTCACCTTTTTTGATTAAATGTGCAGCAGCACCGTTCATACAAATACAACCGCTACCTCGCTTACCTGGAATAGTATAAGTTTCTAAACGGGCTCCAGAAGTATTACTTGTAATCAAAACTTTTTCATGTTCTTCTAATCCTACTAAATCCATTAAATCTTCATCAATAGTTATACTGCCCACATAAGAAACATCTGCTTCAGTAACGATAGCTTGATGTATCTTGCTACTCATAAACCATTTCATGTTATACTTGAGAGAATATTAATATATAAAGATTGGGAAATAAATTTCCTAAAATAAGGTAAATTATGACAAATTATCAATTTTTACCACAAAATATATAAATAGTCATTCCTTTTAAGTAGTAAAATGACTGAAAAAACAAAAGAAGTTAAAATTGAGCCTCGTGTTAATACTCCAAATGCTCGAAAGATGTCTTCAGTACAAGTGGAAGAAAGAGTTGAAGGATTATATGTAAATGGAGTTCCTGAACAAGATGACGTTACTCATTTGCTTAAAAATGGCAATAATGATAAATATTATGTGATTCATTGTCCTAATAATTCTGTTGACTATGAAGATGATTCTGGTGGTATAGATCCTACTAAACTTAGGTGCGATTATACTGATTCTCGATTACATATTGGTAAATTAGGAGTAATGCAAGAAGCAACAATTGAACAATTTTCTGTATTCGCTGGTGATGGATTAACTATTATTAAGTATAAATTAAATGGACTTGATGGAACATTGATTATGCCTAAGGGAGAGTTTAGTATAAATACTGATCAATGCAATAGTAAAAATACCAGACGATTAGAAAGATTACTTTAATACAACCAAAATCTTTATAAATAAGTTCAATTCCTACCCATTAAACCGTTAAAACTACTATTATAGTAGGAGGCTACAAATGGATAAAGAACAAATAAAAAAGGCTTTGGAAGAATTGAAGAAGGGGCCTAAACGTAAATTCACTCAATCTTATGATTTGGTTATTAACTTAAAGAATTTTGATTTAAAACAAAATCCGTTGGATTTCTTTGTCACTTTACATTACCCAAAAGGTAAAGGTATCAAAGTGGCTGCTTTTGTTGATCAAGAGTTAGTTGAACAAGCTGACAAATTTTGTGATTTAACAATTAGAGAAGCTGATTTTATAAAATATAAGAAAGAAAAGAAATTGTCTAAAAAATTAGCTGAAGAATATGATTATTTCATTGCGCAAGCAACTTTAATGCCAAAGGTGGCAGCATCTTTTGGTCAGACTTTTGGTCCAAAAGGAAAAATGCCTAACCCTAAATTGGGTTGTGTAGTTCCTCCTAACGCTAATTTAGAAGCGTTAAACAAGAAATTACAAAATACTGTAAGATTAACTGCAAAGAAAGCTACAAACTTACAATGTATGGTTGGTAAAGAAGATCAAGCAGAAGATGAGATTATTGATAATATTTTAACAGTGTATGATGCTGTATTGAAACAAGTACCTAACGAAATTCAAAATATTAAAGGTATTGCTATTAAATTAACAATGAGCAAACCGGTGAATATCTAAAATGGTTAGTGAAGTAAAAAAGGAATTTGTACAAAAGTTGATCAGTAAAGTTAAAGGATCAACGGTGGTTGCTGTAGTTAATTTAAAAAGCTTACCGGCTCAACAGTTACAAAACATGAGAGCCATGTTAAGACAGAAAGATGTTGAAATTATCATGGCTAGAAAGAAGTTATTAGATATGGCTTTAAAACAATCTGGTAACAAAGATATTGAACAATTAGCTAAGGAAGTTAAAGGTATGCCTGCATTATTGTTCAGTTCCGAAAATCCATTCACACTTTGTGCTATTATTCAAAAAAATAAGTCTGAAGCACCAGCAAAAGCTGGACAAACTGCTCCTAAAGACATTATGGTTAAAGCAGGAGCAACAAGTTTTGCTCCAGGTCCAATTATTTCAGAATTAGCTGCAGTAGGTATTAAAACCAAAGTTGAGAATGGTAAACTTACGATTGTTGATGATGTTATTGTTGCTAAAGAAGGGGCCGAAATTACTGCTAAAATTGCAGAAAATTTGAAACGTTTAGATATCAAACCAATGGAAGTTGGTCTTGATTTAGTTGCTGCTTGGGAAAATGGTACAGTATTTACTGCTAAACAACTTTATATTGATGAAGAAGAATATCTTCAAAATGTTACTAATGCTGCTCAATGGGCTTTCAATCTAGCTGTTGAATGTGGAATCTTAACCGCAGAGACAACAGAAGTATTATTACAGAAAGCTTTCCGTGATGCTAAATCTCTAGCTCTTGAACAAAATTTCTTAACAGAAGAAACTAAAGAAGAAATTTTAGCTAAAGCAGAAGCGCAAGCTAACTCTGTTAAAGAAGTTGGTAAGATTGAAGTTGGGGCTGTAAAAGAATCTAAGGAAGAACCAAAAGTTGAGGAAAAAGAAGAAGAACCTAAAGAAAAAGAAACAAAAGAAGAATAAACTTAAGTTTATTAATTCATAAAAATTCATAACGGAGGAAACAAAAATGGAATATATTTACGGTGCAATGTTGCTACATAAAGCAGGAAAAGAAGTTAATGAGGGATCTGTTAAAGCGGTACTAACTGCTGCAGGTGTTCAAGTTGATGAAGCTAGAGTAAAAGCTTTAGTTGCTGCTTTACAAGGTGTAGACATCGAAGAAGCAATCAAAAAAGCTGCTGTCGCTGCTCCTGTTGCTGCTGCTCCTGCTGCAAGTAATGACGCTGGAGAAAGTAAAGAGGAGAAAAAAGAAGCTAAGAAAGAAGACGATAAAAAGTCTGACGAAGCTGCTGCTGCTGGCTTAGGCGCTTTATTCGGATAGAAACTTTAATTGTTTTTTTATTTTTATTTTTATAGTAATAATTCAACGAACGTGATGACCTAATGAAAAGTGAATTACAAAATGTCAATGAACTGAAAGAGGAATTTCGAACTAAGAAAAAAGAGTTATCAGTTTTACGTTCTAAACTAAATGCGCTTAATACGCAAAAAGAAAAGATTTTTCGTGAACTTCGTTCTACAAGAGACAAAATTAAAGCTCGTGCCGGTAAAATTAAAGATTTAAAGAAGGCAAGAGACAAATTAACTAAACAAGTTAGAGAAGTTAAAGGAGAACGAGACAAACTTAACCTTGCAGTTAAAGAAAAAGCTGGCGAGAAAAAGAAAGTTGACGAAAAGAAAAGCGAATTAATGGGTAAGATGAGAATTAAATCTGATCCAAGTAAGATTAAAAGAGAAATTGATCAATTAGAAGTGCGTATTGAAACTGAAGCTATGCCTTTCTCACAAGAACAAAAATTAAGAAAATCCATTAAAGAACTTAAAGTTAAATGGAAAGAGTTAGAAAAGTTGGGCGATGTGTGGAAAGAAATTAAAGAAAGTTCTTCAGGATTATCAGAAGCACGTAAAAAAGCTGAAGAAACTCATAAAAGTGTTCAATCAATTGCGCATGAATCTCAAGAGAAACATGAAGATATCAATAAGTTATATGAAGAATTAAAAGAGTTACGTGTTAAAGAACAACCTTTAGCTGAAGAGTATCTTAAACATAAAGTTGAATTTGAAAAGTTAAAGAAAGAAGTTGATGAAATTAATTTAAGGGTAACTGAGTTGGGTAAAGTTCTTAATATTGAAGAAGAAAAAAGTTTCAAAAGTATAGTTAAAGAAAAAACTAAAGAAGTAAAAGAAAAGATTCGGAAAGGTAAAAAGTTAAGTACTGAAGATATTCTAGCATTCCAAGCAATAAAAGATTAAATTTTTCCTAACAAATCACTTTTAGAAATTATTCCTTTAACTTCTCCTTTATCTGCAACTAATAATATTTGTGTGTCTTTGATAATCTCTAAAATTATTTTCAATCCTGTTTTTTCAGAAATTATTGGTGGTGCATCTTCCATAACTTCATCTGCTTTAAGTGTAGAAAATTTTTCAGGAAATTCAATAGCTTTGTTAAGTATTGCACCTTCTGTAATTAAACCACAAACATTGTTCTTATACATTACTGGCATTTGAGAAATACCCTTTCCTTTCATAGTTGTAATGATGTCTTTAATGGATTCGTTAATCTTAGCAAACATAATCTTTTTGTTCATTAATTCTTTTGCTTTAGGTTCCTTTTTAACTCTTAAAGAATCTAATGTTTCTATAATCTGCATTGCTTTAGTATAAGAAGGATCAATCTTTCCAGACTCTATTTTAGCAATTAAACTTTGAGAAACTCCTGCATGTGTAGCTAGTTCTTTTTGATTTAACCCGTATTTTTTCCTTAATTTTCTAATGTTCTGTAATAGTTGCATTTAGTTATTTAAACATGAATCATTAATAAATGTTGTTAAATTATATTCTTATCGGAATATTGTTGTCAAGAGTATTTATATAACTATTTGGTTCTTGTTAATTAAAAAAATTGGAGGAAAAATAAAAAATGGTAAATAAATATTTTTTTACATCTGAAAGTGTTACTGAAGGTCACCCCGACAAAATGTGTGATCAAATTAGTGACGCTGTCTTAGATGCAATCTATAAAGAAGACCCAAAAGCAAGGGTTGCTGTTGAATGTTTAACAAAAACTGGTTTTGTGGTAGTGGCTGGAGAAGTTACCACTACAACTTATGTTGATGTGCAAGAGATTGTCAGAAAAACAATTGTAGATATTGGTTATAATAATCCCGAATATGGTTTTGACGGTTCTACGTGTGGTGTATTAGCTGCAATTACTGGACAATCTCCGGACATTTCTCAAGGAGTATCAGAAGGAGAAGGACTTTATCAAGAACAAGGTGCAGGTGATCAAGGATTAATGTTTGGTTATGCATCTAATGAAACTCCGGAATATATGCCTTTACCGATTATGTTAGCACATAAATTAACTAAACGGTTAGCTGAAGCAAGAAAAAAGGGAGAGTTATGGTATTTACGTCCTGACGGAAAATCTCAGGTAACGGTTGAATATGAAGATGGTAAACCGAAAAGAGTAGATGCAGTAGTTATCTCTACTCAACATCATCCTGACATTGATTTAGAAAGTATCCGTAAAGATATGATTGAAAAAGTTATTCGTCCGGTTTGTTACCAATACCTTGACGATAACACTAAATATTTTGTTAATCCAACAGGTAAATTTGTTATTGGTGGTCCTGTAGGTGATGCTGGTGTAACTGGAAGAAAAATTATCGTTGACACTTACGGAGGACACGGTAGTCATGGTGGTGGCGCTTTCTCTGGTAAAGATCCAAGTAAAGTTGACCGTTCTGCATCTTATTATGCAAGGTATGTTGCAAAGAATGTTGTTGCTGCAGGATTAGCTGATAAATGTGAAGTTCAAGTAGCTTATGCTATTGGTGTATCTAAACCTGTTTCAATTCTAGTAAATACTTTTGGTACAAATAAAATTGATGAAGATAAAATTGTTGAATTGGTCGAGAAAAACTTTGATTTCCATCCTAAATCAATCATTGAACAACTTAATTTAAGACGGCCAATTTATCAAAAAACTGCAGCTTACGGACATTTTGGTAGGGACGAATTTACCTGGGAACAGTTGGATAAAGTTGAATCATTGAAACAAGGATTAGTTGTAGAACCTGAAGTATCGGCACCAGTTCAAGAACCAGAACCTGTAATTGAACAACCAGTACCACCAGAAGATCATGTTGTTGTAACACCTGTTGAGAGTCCATCTGAAGATGAATCTGATGATCGGCCACCGCACATGAATACTTTTTAATTTTTTTTATTAATTTAGAATTGAATAGATTAATAAAATTATTGAAATGATTATGAAAACAGTGCCTGTATACAAATAAGATTTTTTTTCATTTTTTCTTTTAATATTATTTTTTTCAAGCAGATGATTCTTTAAATTATTAAGTTGTTTTTGAAAAATTATTGTTAATATTCCTGCTACAAAGAAAATGCCAGATCTAATTGCATTCAAGTAATCCATGATTTATTCTTGCTCCGTTTTTTCCACAATTAATAGAAAGTCTACTTTAGCTGTTGCTCCCATAAGTTGGAAAGTAGGTTTAACATTAGGAATTACTGCAATTATTTCTCCACTAAGATTATTTAGGAATTGTTCTAAGTAATCCTGTATATTGTTACGCTTAACATCTATACAATGAACTTTGTATTTCATTTTTGCCATTTTTATTTTCTCACTTTTCCAATGATTATACCATTATATATTCCGTAAGCAATACCTATCAGAAATAAGAATACTTCCCCCATTTTATTTTTTGAAAACAACACTGCACATATTGCAACAACGGGGGCAATCCCCCAAATAACTTTCTTATTAATAGTAAAATTATTGTTAGATTTCTTGCTCATGTAATCAAATTAGATATGATTATATTTAAAACTTGTGTCAGGTAAAAGGAGGAGACACAACCCAAATTGTTTACTGATTGAGGAAAAAACTTTGATAATGGATTAAGTTTAAGTATTTTATTTCTTGAGGAATATTTTAGTTAAGTTTTTATATGAGTTTATTATCATTATAGTATAAAATGAGTGAAAAATTTAATAAAACAGTAATCAATAGATTATCTCTGATTTGTTTAATTTCTTTAGTATTTTTCATTTCTGCTTGTACATTAGAAAAGGATTGTGCCGTTAACAATGCTAAATCATGTGATAGAAGCTGTGATGTTGACTCTGATTGTTACGCGAGTTGTGGATGCGCTTGTCTAAATAAGGATCAAGATTGTAAAGGTGATGAAATAATAGAATGTCAGGAGATGGAATGTGTTTGTAAAGATTCTCAATGTGTTTTAGCAGAAGATTATGAGGAAGAGATTGCTAAATTCAAAGAATCTTCTTTCAATATTATAGAATTTTGGGGCATAGAGTGTTGGGGTTGTGGAGGAAATTTTTTTATAACTGGTGAAGTTCTTACGGATGGTACTGTGAAAGAATACAATAATGAGAAGCACTTAATTTTTTCAAAAGCAGGGATTGCTTTTGAATGTTTAGATAGACTTAATAGCAGTGAGTATGGTGCTAAATTAACTAATCAACAGACTGATGAATTAAAAGTATGTATAAAAGAACTTGAAGAACAAAGCTATTGTAGAGATGAAGCGGATTGTCCTTGTGAGATGGATATGTATAATTGTGAATATGTTTGTAGTGATGGTAAATGTGAATACATAAATGAAATTGAGTAAAAAAGAATGTTTAAAAAAGTTTGAGGTAATAGAATGAGAAAAAAAATATTAATAACTGTTTTGGGGATGTTGTGCATTTTTATTGTATCTTGCTTTGGTCCAAATCCACCTGACGATTTGAGTTTATACAAAGGAATCGCATGGGCTGATTTACCAAATAAATGTATTAATCACGGAGATGATGTTTGTGCTTTGTTTGATTGTATGGTTGATAGATGTTGGTGTGATGACTCTTCACCAGAGTTGCCGGTTTTACTTGAAAAAGAAGGAATTACCATCAGAACTGAACAAGAGGCAGCTGAATACATAACAGAAATATATCTGACTCCCGGTCCTTCAGAAATTTCTATGTATAAAGAACTTAAAAGAGTTGTAAAGCTTAATGATATATTTTTTAATGTTTTTATCATAGACGGACCTGGGAATGAACATACTTTAACTTTAGCAGTGGATGGAACAGTAATTAAAACCATTTGTGGTGTTTAGGTGATTAAAATAAAATCGAAAAAGATAACTTCAAGTTTAATCGTTCTTATTTTGTTACTCATTTTTCCAACTTTAGTTTTTGGAAAATTGATGTATGTTCTTGATGACGATGGAAATAAAATTACTTCAGATGATCTTGATGCTACTGAAAGAAAAGTAGCTGATCTTGAGAAAGAATGTAAGGCAGAATATCTTAGATGTAAAGCTGAAGGTGAAAGTGAAAATAGATGTCAAACTAGAATGAATGTGTGGGGAACCGCTGATTATTATTGTTTTCAACTATCTGAGTTAAGAAAAGACATAGACAACTATAAAGATATATTCGATAATGAACCAGTCAATATTCCTAGTAACACTTGTGGTAATAACCAATGTGATACTGGTGAAAATTGTCTTAGTTGTATAACAGATTGTCCTTGCTATGATAATGAGATTTGTAGTCCTTCTGATTCAAAAGCTGATACGTTTGGGTGCACATTGATATGTGGAAATGGTATCTGTGAGGGTAATGAGTGTAGTGAAGGCTGTGTTGCTGATTGTAAGATAGATAATTGTTGTGGTGATTTGTCTTGTGATATTATTATTGGGGAGGATGAATTAACTTGTCCTGATGATTGCGTAAATTGTAATTTACAATGTAATGAAGATTTCGGTCCTTCAACTGGCACATTAATAGACGACGAATGTGAATGTACTTGTGCTGATGGATATCTATTCGTTGAAGGAAGATGTATAGAAACAGATTGCAATGAATTTTGTGCAGGGGATGTACCAAATTCTATAGGAATAATGGAAGGTGGGGATTGTAACTGTTACTGTGCAGAGGGTTTTCATGAGTTGTATGGGGATTGCATGACATTAAGTGAGATGAATCAATTTTCAATGGAAGCTTTAGAAAGATATGAGTCATTAAAAAGAAATGGGCTTGGAGATACGCCTGAAGCTGAGGAAGCTTATCACGATTATATCATTGCAAAAGAAAAATTTGAAGAACTTGAATCTTTGGAATGGTATAAGATTAAAGGTGAATTGGAATTATTAACTGGTGAATATAAAAGTTTAGATCCTAAAGAAGAGGCTGAGGAACGTGCAGCGATAAAGAAGAAAGTATACGAAATTTATGAAAATGAATATAATAAACGGAAATTAAAAGAACAAGAATTATTTGAGAAATATGAGGGTCATTTAACTCCAGAAATGTATTTTGAGAAGATCTTCAAGCCTGTATATTTAGATCATCAAGAGGTAAGTAAAATCTTGTTTACCGATTACTGGCGGAATAACATAAGATTACATGTAGGAGAAGATGCTTTGTTTTATGAAGAAAACATTGCAAAGATAGTATATGGTACTGGTCAGGGTTCTTGTGGAGATACCGCTATGGCGGTTATGGAAAAACTTACAGAAAACACAGAATTTTATCCTTTACCTGTAACTAGTAACTACTATAAGTTGGGTGGTTTTTCAAAATATATCCCTTTTTTTGGAAAGCAACAGAACCATATTTCAGTTATTAGTGTTCCAAAAGAAGTTGTTCTTAGTAATGTCGAAGAACAAAAAATTAAGATTAATGAATTATTAATAAAAGCGAAGAATAGAGTTTCAAAATTTGCCGAGGGGTCTAGTGCTGCTAAGTTTGCAAAAGAAAATGTTGAAAATTATAAATTAGTAAAAAACAAACTTGACAATTTTGATGAGGAATATCAAAAAAATCCCAGACAATTTTATGATCCTAACTTTGAAAATGCAAATTTATTGTTTGTAGTTAAGCCAAAATTAGATAATGGAAAGTTGAGGCTTGGTTCTATGAAGAACTGGAATGTTATAGACCCTTTTAATGGAGACATTTTTTCTTGGGATGATTGGAGTGGAAAGTATGATGGTAATAATTTGAATGGTGATTTTGAGTTTCATGATAGTGCGGGTGATGCGGCTTGGGAACAGATAGATGATAGGACTCCCAACGATATAGATAAAAGAGGAGAGAATTCACAAATGTCAAAATGAAAAAAATAGTAATAATAATAAGTTTTTTACTTGGATTGATTGTTCTTTTTGGTTGTGATAATGGTATAGAAAAAGGCAGTGATTCTACTGATCTCGTTACATTGGACATAGTAAAAGTGACTCTAAAATCAAATGGAGGACATCCTGGTTTTGAAAGTGCGTATGATTTTTCAAAGGAAAAATCTAAAAAAATATATTTTTCAGATTCATTTCCTGATTATAAAGGGTATGATATGGTATATTATATTGGTGGTTTTTCTGGTAAGATGAAGGATGAATTTGGGAATGTCATGAAGATTAATCTTCAAATAGACATGGGAGAAAAATCTTTTGATGAAGTAGAATGTCCTGATGAGATTCCAGGTTATGATTATTCGAAGCCAATGAAAGAGGGACACATTTATTGTATCAAGACACAAGAAGGAGATAATGTTAAGCTAAATGTGCTTTCAATGTCTGAAGAAAAATCTTCTAATCCAGATGTTCCAAATTATTTAGTAACTTTTGAATGGAAATATGAAACTTAATATGGAGTGAAAAAATGAAAAAAACAAACATAATTTTATTATCTATCGCGATCTTTGTAATAGGGTATATTGCATATTTTACTTTGACTACAGAATGGCATCCAGGTCCAGATTCAATGCAATATAATGGTATTGAAGGGACACAAGTGATAGCAAAATGTCTGGAGTTCAAGGATGATACTTGTGGGCTTTTCGAATGCATGGTAGATGAATGCTGGTGTGATGATTCTTCTCCAGATTTACCTTTTGTATTTAACACACAAACCCCATTTAATGATGAAGATGGTGCAATTGATGCAGTAAAAACTTATATTGCACAACTGAAATATGATGAAGGAACAACTATTGAAATTGAAGATCCAGAAAATTTGAAAGTTATAAGAGCAGTCAAATTGAATAATATATTTTACAATGTTTTTGTTGATTATAATGGAGATGAGATAGTTTATACAGTGGCAGTAGATGGAATAATAATGAAGACCATCTGTGGGGTCTAATAAGAGAGTATAAAAATGAGTAGAATAAAATTTATAAGAACAATATTATTTGTTGTTTTAATACTTAGTATTTCTGGTTGCTGTGAGGTTGATTCTGACTTGGGATGTAACAGATATTGTGAAAAAGATACAGATTGTTATGAAGTTTGTGGTTGTGGATGTTTAGCAGTAGGAGAAGAATGTAAGGAAAGTGAAGATGTTGAGTGTGAAAATTTATTAAATTGTGTTTGTGAGAATAATTTATGTCAGGACATGTCTAACATTGTTGAAGGTCATGAAACCCCAAAAGAGATAGAAGATCGAGTATTACAATTGAGTATGGATGTTAAGTATTATCTGGTAAGTTTTGAAAAAATAGAATGTGATGGTAATTGCGGTACTAATATACTTGTGCTGGGAGCAGTTAATCCTGATGATACAATTAAATTGTTTTGGATTGATAATTTACTATACCACACAAAAAAAGATTCATATTATGATTATCATTGTTTAACAAAGAATTCATTTGCAGAAACAGCATACCTGAGAGATGAATACAGTTCTAAAGCAATGGTTGATGTTGACCTCTTGATAAAACCTAATGACCTGGACGAATTATTAAGGTGTTATATTAAAAATGATGTAGAAACATAAGGTGTGTAATGAAATTTATATTTGAATGAAAAAAACAAACATCATTTTTTTTAACCTATAATATATAACGAAAGTTAAATACTATTTAAATAAATTGTTTAAGTGTCCGCCCAAGTAATATTGTACATAACCGTGAAATAAAAAATCACTACACCCAAAAATATAAAAAGAAAATTTCCACATAACCACTCTCTGTAAATTATCTTTTCACAACATTTTCTAATCCGATTCTTTCAGACATAACTTGATATTCTGGCGTGCTTTTCAATTCGTTAAGTTCATCTTTCATTTCTTTTGCTTCACGATATTTCTTTTTATTAATTGTATTTATTAAAACGCCATAAATTTTAGCAGCCACATAAGAACTTAAACCGCATTTTAATAAGTATAATCCATCATCGTGCCAGTTAAGGTTGTTCCAAGCTTCTGAGTAACCGTAACGTTGCAAGATTTTTACAGAATAAAATACTGGGAAAGCTAACTTTTTAACAACATTGAAAAGTTTAATCCTATTATCTTTTACATACTTTCCATATTCTTCTTCTTTATTTAGCACTTTATAGAATAAGTTCATTTCTTCTAAAGAATTGAATGCTGGAGCCATATTTAACTCAATATTAGAACTACTTCTTATGTTTTTCTACTTCTCTTAACCACATTAGGCCTACTTTAATCATTAATTTGTTAAATCTTTCAGAAACTTTATACGTTTTTTTATATAAATCATAATCTATTAAACCCATACCCCGCATTGGTGTTAAAATTCGATCATAAAATTGTCTTTTGTTGTAAGACATACGCATTTCTTTATCAAGCGGATATTTACCTTTCTCCTTTATTATTGCTTTACCTTCATGTAATTTTGTAGCGAACAAACCCATCTCCGTTTTTCCAATTTCTCCATTATTGCTCCACATATAATTAATTAACATTTTAGCCACAATTTCTTGTTGTTCTGTTGCAAAAATGACTTTATAAATGTCTTCAGGAAGATTGAATTGATCAAAGAGCATTACCATTCAATGAATAAAAGTACCCTAATATATAAATATTACGAAAAGGTATATTGACGAATTAGATTAATCTTGCAACGATTTCATCCGGAATAGATTGAATTTGTATACTATGTGCCGGCGCGTGGATTTTAAGAGTAGCGCCCTGACGAAGTCGAGGCACATTTTTTGTATATAATACAAAAAATCCTGGGTGCCGTGCCCTACTCTAAAAATGCGCCTATTGCAGATAGTATACAAAATAGTGTTATTCCGGATGGAGCTTCTTGCAACGAAAGCTTTATAAATTAACCCTTCAATTAGAGTTAAAATGGGAAGAATTAAAACTACATTTGTTAAGAGAAAAACAAAAGAACTTTTGAATAAGCACGGAGATAATTTTTCTACAGATTTCTCTCAAAATAAAGTCATTACAGACAAGTATACTGATGTTTCTAGTAAGAAGTTAAGAAATGTTATTGCTGGTTATATGACCAGATTAAAAAGACAAGAAGATTAAAGTAATAAAAACTCGGAGGAGTGATAAATATGGTTGACGACAATTCTATTTTTATCGGTAATAAACCTTTTATGAACTATGTTACCGGTGTAGTAATGCAATTTACCACAAAAGGTGCACCAGAAGTTATTGTTAAAGCAAGAGGGAAGTTTATTTCTCGTGCAGTTGATGTTGCAGAAGTAGCTAGGAAGAGATTTTTAGACAATAATGTTGATGTTAAAGACATAAAAATTGACAGTGAAGAATTTGAGAATAAAGAAGGTAAGCAAGTCAGAGTAAGTAACATCGAAATCACTTTAATTAAGAAATAATCATTTCTTTTTCTTTTAATTTTTAAAGTTAAGAATAGTAAATTAATTAAATAATTCCTCTTTTTTGGTTATTATGGGACACATTAAATTTAAAAATAAAGTTTTATTTGTAGAATTTTTTGTAAGAAGTGTGGCTTTTTATGGTAAAGATAAAGCTAGTAAGATTCCTCCCAAAACATTACATTATTTAGGCAAGAGTTTATCTAAAAAAATAAGATATTATGATATTAAAGCAAGATCATTTAAAGATAATTTTGAAAAATTTTTTGGGTTTAAAGATGGAAAACCTGTAGTTAAAGAAGGAAATGAACATAAAATTGAAGCTTATGATCATGCTAAGGGGTTTTGCTTAGTAGCTAGAGAATATTACAACTTAGAAAAAAAAGAATGGTTTAGAAGTTCAGATGAAATTGTAACTCGTTGTTGTTTGCCTGATAACTTTAGAATTCTTTCAGTTGATAATAAAGGAAATTTTATAACTGACTTTCCGAGAGGAAGAACTTCGATTCCTGTAAATAAAACGTTTGTTTATCTTTGTCATATGACTGAATATTCTCCTATTCCAGAACCAAAAGAACATCGTCATCCAAACATTTATCTAGTATTATATATTAAAAATTATGGTTTTCACAACAAAATTGATGTATTACCAAAAGAGAAGTTTAAGTTTATAGATTCTTCTAATTTATGCAATGACAAAAGCGCTTCAATAAGAGATTATAGGAAAAGCAAAAATAAATTTTCTTTTTAATTACAATCAATAACTATATAAACACAAATTACTTCCTTTAACTTATGAAAAGAGGTTTAGTACATAATATCTTAAACAAAAGGTTCTCTCATCTTAGTGACCATTTAATGAATTTTTTAGAGAAAGAAGAAGTTAAAATTTATAAAAAAATTATTAAACATAGTAATGGTAAGTTAAACCCTATCAAAAAGAAAAAATTAAATTATCCTCACGCGCTTTATCCGTTGAAAGGTGCACCGTTAGAATGGTGGTACTTTACAGGACATTTACAACATAAAAATAAAAAGTACGGCTTTGAATATTGTCTGTTTAAATTTCACCC